>Ga0209502_10000748_pt1 | contig 32678 bp, 32 predicted proteins | sample ArcticOcean_MG_C_10_FD_187442 | JGI IMG/M metagenome (GOLD analysis project Ga0209502, IMG submission 187442) | Marine microbial communities from western Arctic Ocean - ArcticOcean_MG_CB11_90 (SPAdes) (version 2) | ecosystem: Environmental > Aquatic > Marine > Oceanic | place: Arctic Ocean... | reverse complement strand
TGTCACAGAGTAAACGGCTGTGCCATAACCACTCTCATCTAGCTCAAATAAGTCTTTGTTAAATTCCCAATCTTTGAATTCCCTTATAAAGCTTCTTAAGAATGATAATTTTGATTGATAAAATGATCCTAAGCGTGACAAGGTCATAATCTCTTTGGGATTGCGATGATTGATATCTGGCATAATCAATTAATATAATCTTTATAAAAATTAAACCAATTATTACCTAAAATTCCATATAATTCCTCATTATTAAAGCCAACTTTCTTTAAGCCTTTTTCAATATTATTAAACCCTCTTGCATCTTGAAACCACTCAGGCTGATTAGGAAAAGCAGCATTAGAAACTGTTCCTTCGCCATAGTCTTTAGTCTTGGTCCAAGTTCCATTTCTCATCCATTCCACAATACTGTCTGGTTGCTTCAAACAAAGATCTGAACCAATACCTAAATTTTTAATACCTATAATTTCAGCAGTTTTTGCAACCATTTGACAAAAACTATCTAAGGTACAATTTGTTCCATCTAATAAATGATGTGGGTATAAAGATAACCCTAACATTCCTCCAGACTCACCCAGAGCTTTTAAAATATCATTCGGTTTATTTCTTTTTGCTGTATGCCAAAACAATGGATTGGCATGAGTAATGGCAATAGGTTTTTCAGAAAAATTAATAGCATCAAAAGTAGATTTATCTGCAGAATGGGACATATCTATGATTATGCCAACTCTATTCATTTCCTTAATAACTTCTTTACCCATTCTTGTGACACCGCTATCATTTTCTTCATAGCATCCAGTAGCCAGTAATGATTGATTGTTATAACTGAGTTGCATGAATACCGCACCCATTTGATGAACTGACTCTACTAAATTAATATCATCTTCAATAGGTGAACAATTTTGAAAGCCAAAGAAGACAGCTGTCTTATTTTCTAATTTTGCTTTTTCAATATCTAGATAAGATTTGCCATGGATTATTAGTTCAGAAAAATCATTAAAATAACCTTCCCACTCTTTAATATTTTTTTGAACCTCATCAAAATCTTCATGATAGGCAATCGTAACATGAATAGCATCTAGGGCAGCCTCATGATTTAGCTTAAAAATATCTTTTGACCAATTGCAATATTGAAGATTATCAATCCTATAATTTTTTAATTCTACTACTTCATGCATATATACTTTGTTCCTTAGGATCAATTAAGATTATTTAATCATCTTTTTTAGCTGTGTTAAACTTATTTGATTTAATTCTCTTATTTAATTTTTGTTCAGTAAAGCTTTTTCCTAAATTTAGATTACTTGAAATCGCCACATCCATCATGCTTGGATTTGGTAGATTAAGATTATTCATAATTTCAATATATTCTTCAGGAGAACTTACTTGTAATCTTGGATTAAAGTTTTTTTCTTCAATAATTGAGCTGACCATTTCACCTTTATAGTCATGGGCTGGATAAACTAATGTTTCGTCTGGTAACTTTAATAGCTTATTAAAAATTGAATTATAAGAATCTCTTGCATTTCCATTTTGAAAGTCCGTTCTTACTGTTCCCCAAACCAAATGGGCATCGGATAATTCCAATTAGCGCTAACTATGTCTGACATTAAGCCTTACTCTCCTTGGGTTTGTGGGGTTATTTAATAATTATGTATATAAATTATATATTAATGCTTCTGACTCGACCTATAAATAATTATCAGCTAACATTTATTGAAGAATTTGAGGTTATATAAATTAGGAGGCGACATGACAGACTTAGATGTGCACGTTAATCAACCTGGGAGAGATAAGCTAGTTAAGGCAGTAAGGGAAAAAATTAACGAGCTTGGAATCACTTATATTTATTTTCAATTTATATCAGTAACGGGAAGAATTGTAGGAAAAGGGATTCCTGCAGCCCATTGGGAGCGAGCGGCTGAAAAAGGTTTTCAATTGGTTTATGGTTCAACCGCTAACTTGTTTACTGATAGACATGGTGACTATATTGGTTATGGTCCTGAAGCAATGGAATTGGTTGGTATTCCTGATCCAGAAACATTTGCTCAATTGCCTTGGGATAAAAAAGTTGCTCGTGTTTATTGTACATGTTTTAGAAACCGAGAAGAAAGAGAAAATCCAGGTGGACATTTAACTTCTGATTGTAGAGGTAATTTAAGAATTGCTCATAAAGATTTCCAAGCAAAGCATGGTATGCAGCTAAGAGTTGGGACTGAACCAGAGATGATGTGGCTTAAAAGGGATGAAAAAGGAAATCCTACTGGTGAAGGTTTTTCAAAGCCTTATTGTTATCATATAGATCAATTTGAATCTTTGAGACCTGTATTTATGAAAGTAATTGAATACTCAAATGCAATGGGTCTAGACATGGTACAAGGTGACCATGAGGATGCCCCAGGTCAGTTAGAGTTGAATTGGATGTATGATGATGTTTTGCGAAATGCAGATCGTCTTTCGACTTATCGACAAATATGTGCGCAAGTTGCGCGTGAACATAATCTTATTGCATGCTTTATGACAAAGCCGTTCATGGGAGTTTCTGCAAGTGGTTGTCATACCAATATGTCTTTGTGGACTGGCGGTGAAGATAAGGTAAATGTGCTTGGGCATAAATCTATTCCAGGCGCTGATGATGTATTTACTTATGTTGAAGGTGGCGAAAATTTATTTATGCCTGATACTGAGGATCAGCAAATGCCAGGAATAGTGGGCCTTCAATCTATTGGTGGGGTTATGAAGCATCTAGGCGCATTAACAGCAATTGGGTCATCAACTGTGAACTCCTATAGACGTTTATGGGATCAAGGTTTTTGGGCTCCTGTGTATGCTGACTGGGGCTATCAGAATAGAACTTGTGGACTTAGAATTTCAGCACCCGGTAGGTTTGAATATCGTTCGGTAGATTCTATGCATAATCCATACCTGATGGGATCAGCTTTACTTGCTGCTTTCGATGATGGTTTAGATAATAAAATTGATCCCGGCCCACCTGAAAATACAAACATGTATGAGGCTGTGGCTGCTGGAAAAGTTGTTAAAAAATTACCTATGAGTCTCGGTGAAGCTTTAGATCGACTTGATGAAGACGAAACAATCAAAGGCTCAATGCCAGATGAAATGTATAGAGTATTCAAACACTACAAACGTGACGAATGGGAAAGATTCTTAGGTGCAACAACTCAATGGGATATTGATACCTATATGGATTGTTTGCCATAATATTAACCAAAGGGAAATTAGATGTGTGGAATAGCAGGGCTAATTCATAAAAACAAAACTGTGAATATTGGTAAAGAGCTTCAGGATATGTTGCAGGCTTTAAAGCACAGAGGGCCTGACTCAACTGGTTTTGCTCTCTATGGAGAAGGACATGATAATGATTTTCTTATGCGCTTTAAAGTTGGAGAAAATGTAGGAGAAGGAAGTAGTGCAATTAATGAGGGGGCTGAAATTTATGATTTAAGAAAAGCTCAGGTAGACAAATATTTAATAGAATTAGGAGCCACAGTTATTAAAGAAGAGCAAATTACTCCCTACTCATTCAAGTACATCTTGAAATATGATAAAGATCTTATGGAATTCTCAAAAAAAATTGAGAGTGTTGAGATGGTTGAAATTTTATCAATTGGAAAAAGTTTGGAGTTGGTAAAAGATCTTGGTGATGCGGGAGTTGTTTCCAATCAATATGGTCTTCACAAAATTAAAGGAACTCATGGAATTGGTCATACTAGGATGGCTACTGAATCTGGTGTTGACATTAGATCTGCCCATCCATTTTGGGGCTATCCATTTAGTGATGTTTCAGTTGTTCACAATGGTCAATTAACAAATTATTGGAATAACCGTAGAGCTCTTGAACGCAAGGGCATGAGGTTTATGTCTGAATGCGACTCTGAACTTATTGCAGTGTATCTCGCAGAAAAGATGCGGAAGGGTATTTCTCTTGAAGAAGGTATGAATGCTTCTTTGACTGAATTAGATGGCGTTTTTACATATTTAGTAGCAACCATAGATTCTCTTGGAATGGCAAAAGATACAATGGCAGCAAAGCCAATGGTGCTTTATGAATCTGATGACTTAATTGCGCTTGGTTCAGAAGAAATAGCAATTAGAACATTGTTACCACAAGAAATAGATACTTATGATCCTTACGAAGGAGAGGTAAAAGTATGGCAAATATAAAAAATGATTCTACAGCTGAATCTATGGGGCTTCACTCAGAGGCTTTAAAAGGAAGAACGCAGCAAAGGTTTTTTGACTCTGAAGCAGCAGAAAACTTTTATTATTTTGGTGCCCATGATGTTGATTTTAACAAAAGAACAAATATAGACGCACTAAACTTAACTTGTAGAGAACTTAATGAAAAAATTAATACACTGATGAGCGAGGGGTATGGGACAATTGTTGTTAAAAATCCAGCAGGTAAGCATAGTCTTGGTGTTGGCATATTAAATAAGTTGAATTTAATTTTTGAAGGCTCTTTAGGATATTTTGGTGTTGGGTCTATTGATGGTCCTGTTGTTAGAATAAATGGTAGAGTTGGTTGGTCTTGTGCGGAAAATATGCTTGCTGGCAAAGTTGTTATTGAAAAAAATGCAGGCTCATGTTTTGGAGCTGCTATTCGTGGTGGAGATTTAATTTGCAAAGGAAGTGTTGGAGCGAGAACTGGTATCGACATGAAGGGTGGAACTATTATTATTGGTGGTGATGCTGGAGCCTTTACTGGGTTTATGATGCAACGTGGAAGAATTATTATTCTTGGTGATGCTGGAGCTAATCTCGGTGACTCAATGTATGATGGAACAATGTTTGTTGGTGGTAACATAAAATCATTTGGAAGTGATGCCGTGGAAGCAGAACTTACAGCAAATGATATAGCCTGGCTAAAACGAAAATTAAAAGTTGCTGAAATCGGATCTGATTTCGATTTAACTAAGATGACAAAAGTGGTTTCAGGTAAAAAACTTTGGAATTATGATGCACTTGAACCACATGAAAGAAAGGGAGCGATATAATTTATGGCTAAAAAGAAAGCTAAGACTAGTACAAAGACCTCTGGAAGAAATAAAAGTCTATTAGGTCAGAATGCCATTTTTACTCCTGAAGTAATGGATGATATTCATATAAAAGCAGAGCTTGGTCGTTATCGAATGCGCGGAATGGCTTTAATGAAAAAAATTCCAACATTTGATGACTTGGTATTCTTGCCAGGTACTCTTACTAGATTTGTAATTGAAGGATACCGTGAAAAGTGTGAAACAAAAACTATCATAGGCCCCAACTGTAAAAACCCAATAGAGCTAGATATTCCAGTTTATATTACAGGAATGAGCTTTGGTGCACTTTCTTATGAGGCAAAAACTGCATTAGCAAGGGGTGCTACAATGGCTGGAAGTGCAACTTGTTCTGGTGAAGGTGGAATGATTCCTGATGAAAGACGATATTCTCATAAATGGTTTTATCAATGCATCCAATCTCGCTACGGCTTTAACCCACATCACGCACAGCTAGCAGATGGCATTGAAGTATTTATCGGTCAAGGTCAAAAAGTTGGAATGGGTGGACATCTTATGGGTCAAAAAGTTACAGACCAGGTTGCTGAAATGCGCTCATTGCCTTCTGGAATTGACCAGCGATCACCCGCAAGACATCCTGATTGGCTAGGACCCGATGACCTTGCATTAAAGGTTGAAGAACTAAGAGAACTAACTAATAATGAAATTCCAATTCAATTAAAATTAGGTGCTTCTAAAGTTTACGACGATGTTAGGATGGCAGCAAAATGTAATCCAGATTCAATCTTCCTAGATGGAATGGAAGGATCAACTGGAGCTGGGCCACACATCGCTGCCGCAAATACAGGTATACCTGGTATTGCTGCAATTCGAGAGGCTAGAAGAGCTTTAGATGATATAGGTAAAACAGGTGAGGTTACTTTAATCTATGCTGGTGGAATTAGAGACGGTGCTGACATGGCAAAGGCTCTTGCATTAGGTGCTGATGCTGTAGCTATTGGGACTGCTGCTTTAATTGCTTTGAATTGCAACAAAGAAATTCCAGAATCAGATTTCATGAAAGAAGTGGGCGTTGAAGCTGGACACTGTTATCATTGTCACACTGGCCGTTGTCCAGTTGGTGTTGCAACTCAAGATCCAAAATTAAGAAAAAGACTAAACCCGGATGATGCGGCTTTAAGAGTTTATAATTATCTTCATACATTAACTCTTGAGTGCCAATTACTGGCTAGAGCATGTGGAAAAACAAATATTCATTCTTTAGAGCCTGAAGATTTAGCTGCATTAACAATGGAAGCATCTGCATTAGCAAAAGTTCCTCTTACAGGAACAAACTTCACTGTTGGTATAGATAATTATCATAAAATATAAATTGGATTAAGATTATGAAAAAAATAAAAAAGAAAATTGTAAAAAAAAAGAAACCTTCTGTTGTAGTAAAGAAAAAAACTCCTAAGGCAAGGGAGACTGCTAGAGAGAAAATGATCGGACAGCATATTGGCTATAGATATGATGTTAATTTGCTTCCTGATTATCAAAAAGTAACTCCTTTCCTTAAAAAGTATATTGAATATATGGGATGGGATGATTTGAACTGGTTAGAAGATGTCCATATGGGATATGAAGAAGGCCGCCCTGCAGTTTTTGATCGCAATGCAAATGGCTGGGTGACAATTCCAACAAAAATTAAGCTTCCAAAAGATCAGCAAGACAGAGACATGATTGCAAGAGAGCTATTGGTTAAATTTCAAATGTCCCCAAATCATCCATTAGTTGATCTAAAAAAAGCCTATAGAAAAGGACACTAACAAAGACTTATAATTGTCTAAATAATAAAAATTTTACTAAAATTTGTCTTATAATAAAGATTTTTTTTCTTCTAACTAATAGAGATTTGTTAATTTTTTAACTCAATTGATAAGTATCAAACTTTTAGTTTTTCAGTCTAAACCTAAAGCTTGTTTTCTTTGCTTTGCATAAGTTTTAATCATGTGATCAGCTATTAATCCAATGAAAGCAACGCAAATTCCAAGTATTAAACCTTTACCGGCTCCTTGCCTATCAGATATGGCCTTTAAAATATATTGTCCTAAATCTTCAGTTCCAATAAAAGCTCCTATAATTACCATAAATAATGCAAAGACAACTGTTTGGTTAACTCCAAGCATTATATGAGGGAACGCTAAAGGAAAATCAATTTTAAGTAATCGCTGAATATTATTAACTCCAGACATTGCTCCTGCATCGTGTAAATCTGGAGGAATACTTCGAAGTCCTTCAACAGTGTAACGCGTTGCAGGAATAGTTGCATAAATGACAACAGCAATTAATACAGACGTATCTGTTACTCCAAATAACATCATAACAGGAATCAAATAAACAAATGATGGAAATGTTTGAAAGATATCACAAACTCCTAAAATAAATTTTGAACTATAGTTTTTTTGCGCACACAAAGTACCTATTGTTATTCCAATTATGCTTGAAACGATAACTCCAAAAGTTGCCATATAAGCTGTAACTAATGCTCTATCCCACCATTCTGTTAAAGCAATAAATAGCGTTAATCCTCCTACAACTAAGGCTGATCGAAGGCCACCAATAATGTAACCGGTTCCCATAACTAAAACAAAAGTTGCAACAACTGGCATACGAAGAAAAGCAGCTCTCATAGGCTGCAATACATCTACAATTAACCAAGTATTAAATATTTTAAGTGGATAAAAAAATGTATCCCATATCCAATCAACACCTCTATTCCAAAAATCCTCATTGGATATGCCTTTATTGTGAGGAATCTCATATAAATAATTAAAACCTTCTTTAAAATAGATAGAGCCAAAGTAGGAAAGTAGTGATCCAACTAATACTGTTAGAGCAAAAAGCAATCCATATTTATATCTCTGAAAGAAATTAATATTAACAAAATAGTTTGTTTGTTTGTTTGCCCACGCTAAAGACATCTTATCTAAAAGAACAGCAATTAAACTTATACAAACACCGGCCTCTAAAGCTAATCCAATGTTAAGGCGATTTAAAGCCAACAATAAATTCCAGCCTAATCCTTTAGCTCCTATAAAGGATGAGATAACTGCCATAGATAAACACACCATAATGACTTGGTTCACTCCAATTAAAATATCTCTTTTTGCTGTTGGAATTAGTACTTTGAACATAAGTTGCAAATCATTACATCCACTCATTTTGCCAGCCTCAATCACTTCAGGAGATATTGCTCTCAGTCCTAACAAAGTTAATAGGATCATTGGTGGAGTGGCGACAATTATTGTTATAAGAGCCCCAGCATGATCACCAATACCAAATAGAACCATTGCAGGGACAAGAAATGCATATTGGGGCATAGTTTGCATGACTAGAAGTATAGGAGACAATACTCCTTCAACTTTTTTACTTTTATAAGCCATAATGCCTAAGCCTAAACCAAGAATGAAGGAGACTGGTGCTGATACTAGTATGAATGAGAGTGTTTGCATTGAAGGTTCCCATTGACCAAAAATCGAAATATAAATCATTGTAATGGCAGCAAATATTGCAAGACCTTTTCCAGACAACTTATATCCTAATATAGCTGCTCCAACTGTGACTATGGTCCATGGAGTTCCAGGAAATTCTGCCCATGGATTTGCATCGATCCAGTCCCAACTTGTAAATGTGACAACAGTCTTCACTCCACCTATTAATATTTCACGAACAAACTCAATAAAGAAAAGTAGAGTTGCTGAAATAAATCTTGTCACATGCAGCATCAATGGACGTGCTTTATAATCCCCTAAATCAGAATCCCAAAACTCTATTTCCCACCAATCATTTAATAAAAATTGTAATACATCATTTATCCAGATAGGAAGCCACCCTAGCCAAGGTGGCAGTCTCCATAAAAAATTAAAGTAAGTATAGCTGACAGTTGTACCAAAAAAGTCATAAGTGGATTGACCTTCAATTGTTACGTGCTCAGCTTGGGCTCTTATAAACTTATAGCCTTCAGGTACATCTATTGCAAAAACCAAGCCAAAAAAAGCTAATAATAAAAGAGTCCACTGAAATAATTTTGGATGTTTATTTATATATTCCATAAGTTATAAACTGTCATTATTGCTACCAAAGAGAACATGAATTACTTTTGATGGCCTTACAATTCCAACAACTTGTTGATTTGAATCAATAACAGGTACATACTTTTCTTGAGCTAAAATTTTTTCAGCTACCGTTTCTATTATCGCATCTTTTGAAACTTTAAAATCACTTAAGTTCTTTTCATCATTAATTGGATCCATTACTACTTCAATTTTTAGAACTTTTTCTCTTGGAACTTCTTGTGTAAATTTACGAACATATTCTGTTGCTGGATTTAGAACAATATTTGCAGGAGTATCTAATTGTTCAATTATGCCATCTTTCATAATTGCAATTCGATCTGCAAGCCTTAGTGCTTCATCAAAATCATGCGTAACAAATAAGATTGTTTTTTTTAATGAGCCTTGTAGTCTTAAAAATTCATCTTGCATTTCTTTTCTAATTAATGGATCAAGAGCAGAAAAAGGTTCGTCTAAAAACCATATATCTGGTTCAACCGCTAGAGATCTAGCAATTCCCACTCTTTGCTGTTGTCCACCTGATAACTCTCTTGGAAAATAATTTTCTCTCCCTTCAAGACCTACGAGCTTAACCATCTCCATTGCTTTTGAAATACTGTCTTGAGTTTTAATGCCTTTGATTTGCAACGGGAAAGCAATATTTTCCAATACAGTTTTATGCGGTAACAAAGCAAAACTTTGAAAAACCATCCCCATTTTATTTCTTCTTAATTCTATTAATTCTTTATTCTTTAAAGCTGACAAGTCTTGGCCATCAATATAAATTTTGCCTGCAGTAGCATCTGTGAGTCTTGATATGCATCGCAGTAGTGTTGATTTTCCAGACCCAGACAAACCCATTACAACCAGCATTTCCCCTTTTGCAACATCAAAAGATGCATTATTTACTCCAACAATACAGCCAGCTTCTTGAAAAGTTTGAGCATCCACATTTCCGTTTGCGTCTTTGAGCATTTTTTTAGCATTTGCTCCAAAAATTTTATAAACAGATTCACATTTAATTACTGATTTTAAAGAAGTCATAAATATATAAATAATCTATACTAAAATATATAAAAAATCCCTTTCATTTTAAATGCACTCTAAAAATTTTTTATAAAATACACTCTAGTATCTACGCCAGTATTTAAAAAACCTTTGGCTTGACCTACAACTGTAATTGTATCAGTTGTGCCTTGCATAGCTCTCACAGTATACTCAGCTAAACATATATTTTCAAAGCTGTCCCATTTTACTAAAAATTTTTCAATTTTATTCCCATTACTTTTATACAATTTTTGTGCACTTATATCTGTAATATTTCCACCCATTATAGAACGTTGGGTTACTATTTTGGTGTTTTTGCATACTGTTTCGTATTCGATTAGTGTTAATTGATAGCTATCTTTGCTTGCATAAAAATTTAATTTACCACTAGGTAGTGAAGAAATAAATTCATCATAATTTTCTGCAGATTCAGCTCTCTCCATATCAACAGCACTCATTTCAATTTTTACACTCTCATTAATTAAAAAATTATTGAAGATAATAAATGTAAAAATTATTGTAAAAATTAAACCACTAAGACCCAATAAATTTCTAACAGCTTCTGGTGCTTCTTTGTATTTATTTAAAATATCTTCTAAACCCATTTCTTTTCTAATTAGGTTCAACTAATTCCCCTTCTTTCCAAATACCCTTCATAATTGTTCCATCAGCATTAGTCCTAGTACCTTGTCCATGTCTATTGCTGTCAAGAAATTCTCCCACATATATATCTCCATTTGCCCAAGTAAAAATTCCTTTACCGTTCAAATTATCATTGAGCCACTCACCAGTATATTGAGCTCCATCTGGAAAAATTAACGTACCTTGCCCTTTCCATTCGCTATCAGAAAATTCTCCTGTATATGTGTACCCGTTTGGCCAAGTTTCTTTGCCTTTTCCATGTTTTAGGCCATCAAGCCAATCACCTACATATATAGTTTGATCTGTATACGTCCAAGTTCCGATACCATTTTCACAATCTCCTTCGCATCCCGTTTTACGAGCAAAAGAAGGGTTGCAAACAATTGCACTTAAAAAAATAAATAGAAATAATATTTTCATGGTTTTCTAGGTACTAAAAAAAATCTCCCCTAGTTTGCAACAAGGGGAGATTTTAATTTAGAAGTCTATGTTGTAAAAGAATTAATTAAAATCCTTTCCACACAGATTCGTTATCAGCTAACCATGCTTTTGCAGCATCTTCATGTGTCATTCCTTCAAGATCAACTAAAGCTGCCATTGCACCTATATGACCTGTTGTAAAAGACATATTTTTGAAAATAGCTGCTGCCGCAGGATGAGTTTTAGGAAAATTCTCATTCACTGCTTTTTTCAGATAACCATCTGGTGAACCACATTTTCCATCTCCACCATCCACTGGTCTACAACCATCATAGTATGGAGGAAAATTAATAAATGTGAATCCAGCACCATCTGTAAAGTTTGGCGTCCAGTTAAAGATAATTGTTCCTCTACCTTCTTTTTTGGCCGTGTCTATTTCAGCCCATAATGCATCAGCACTACCAGCAAACTTAACAGTCCATAAATCACCTAAACCAAGTGCTTCCATACGCTGAGGAATTAAATCTTGGTGCCAAGATTGAGGACCTTCTAACATACGTCCTTTACCACCTGAGTCTGGTGTTACAAAATTTGCAGCACAAGCAGGATTCTTAAGAGCTGTCCAATCAGGTAATCCTGGACATAATTCAGCTACCCAGTTTGGATAACCCATATCTTCTAGAGTTCTTGCCTCATGGTCGCCCCAATCAAGTAAACCACCTGCATCACGTGCAGCATCAAATGATGCACCAAAAGCAGATTGCCATACTTCGTGGGATATATCTACATCACCTTGGCGAATTGATTCATAAACAGCATTAGAGTCAGCTGGAACATATTCTACATTGTTACCAATGCTTTCAAAAATTCCACCTATCACATGGGCCATTACCACTTGACTTGACCAGTTGTGTACTGGAATTTTAATTGGCTTTTTACTATCTGCGGCATGCACACTTGTTGAAAAACTTAGTACAACAAATGCAAATAATACAGTTAGTGTTTTTAATGTTTTTAACATACTTGCCTCCTTCGAAGGTTATTGTTTAAATTTATTAATTACAAAAATTGTATTAACTCCCATTAAACGAGTCAATGGATCAGTAAATTTAGATTGCAAGAATAGGTATAAAAAAGATATATATATCAACAAAAATTATATATATTTAATCTTAAAGTATATATACAATATATATATAATAATTAACAAGTTAATTTAGGTATAAATTTTATTTTGAGTTTATTTTGAAAGTTAATAATTGTTATTTTGTGATTAATTCTATTAAATTATAAAATTATTAAAAAATAATTAACTGCGGTGTGTATGACTATTGTGAGTTGAGCCTGATGCCAGCTGAGCAAAATCACTCTCATTACAAATGTAGCCATCAGAATCTGTTAGGTCTCCCCCTAATATAAAAAACTCTTCTGGTCCTTCGTGTAAATGTCTTTTTGGTTTAGTATTTGGATCCATTTTGTAAAGATATGATCCCTCTCCTGTTTCAGTATCATAACTTAAATTAAACCACCAAATATTGCCAAGCTGATCTCTGGATTCTTCTTCAATCAATTCCCACTCTAAAGTTTTAATATTATAAACTTTTTTATAATCAGATAAAGTTAGCGTAGTTTATTTAATTAAACTTTAACCCTACTTTTAGTAGGGTCGTAGAAAGGAAATGAAATTACCTTAGCTTTTGTTCTCTTTTGATGTCCATCAAGCTTACCAATCTCAAGTTCTGTGCCTTCTGCTGAAGAAAGTATATCAATGCGACATAATGCAATATTTTTATTTAGAGTTGGTGAAATCATACCACTTGTAATAACTCCAACTTGTCCTCTACCAATATGCACGCTGTCTCCATGACCACAGCTCTCATTGCCCTCAATTTCCAGTCCGACTAATTTTCTGTGAGGATTCTCTTTCCTTTTAACTAAGGCATCTCTGCCTATAAAATTTGCATCCTTTGATTTAAGTGGCACAGTAAAAGAAATTCCTGCCTCATATGGATCTGTTTCATCACTAAACTCATTTCCTCCAAGAATTAGTCCAGCTTCAATTCTTAGCATATCCAGCGCATCAAAACCCATAGGTACAATATTAAATTCTTGACCTGCTTCCCAAATTGCATCCCAAACTTGTGAAGCATCTTTAGGGTGACAATAAACTTCAAATCCTAGCTCTCCTGTGTATCCTGTTCTTGATAGCATAACTGGAATACCGAGGTGGTTATTCAAACGACTTATTGAAAAATGAAACCACTTTAAATCTTCAATACCTGGACTTGCTGGTGGAGTCCACATTATTTTAGACAACACTTTGCGACTGTTAGGTCCTTGCACTGAAAGATTATGAAGTTGGTCTGTTGATGATTTTACAAAAGCCTTTAGATCTAATTTTTTTGATAATTCTCTTAGCCATTCCCCAGAATAGTCACTTCCCCCGATCCATCTAAAATTTGTATCACCAAGTTTAAATAAAGTTCCATCATCAATCATTGTGCCGTTCTCATAGCACATTGCAGTATAAACAACTTGACCAATAGCCAACTTCTTAACATTTCTAGTTAAGGCAGTATTCATTAATTCTTCAGCATCAGGTCCTACAACTTCGTATTTCTTAAGCGATGAAAGGTCCATCATTACTACATTATTTCTACATGCAGTATATTCAGCAACTGTTCCATAATTATCATATTTTTTTGGGATCCAAACTCCAGCAAACTCTACATAGTCTTTTGTGAGCTTGGATGTACGCTCATGGAATCCTGTTTGCTTTGTTAGAGACACATCTGAATCTGCATTTTTACGATACCCCATAGCTTTAGAAAAAAAATTTTCTTTCGAGTAAATCCTAATGCAAATATCAGTTGGGTTCCAGTCATTTGCGGCATCAATATCGCAAGGACAGGCTGAGGATACAGCCAATAAATTCTTTTGGGCTTGAAATAAAACATAGTTTCCTGGGCTTGACCAAGGCATATCAAAAAAAAGAACATTATTAGAATCCAACTCAGTATTAAAAAATAAATTGATAGCTTGCCAAGCTCTTCTCTCTTCAATACCAAAGGGTTTTAATTTTTCATTAAAATTATCTGAACAATTAACATGTCCAAAGTAGCCGACATCTTCATAATATTTTGAGCTGCATGCATTACCGAATGTATCGTGACGACCACATGTGTCTTGAATAACTTCAACTAATGCATCTTGATCTCTATCAAAATATTTAGAAAATAGTCCAGGCATTGCATAATTTGCTCCTATAATCGAACGTGTTACAATTGGATCAATATTTAACTCTTTTCCTTTTTGTAGCTTAGCAGAATCAAATACTTGAAAATCTGAACATTGTCTTCCATACAAATCTATAACTTGTATAAAATCGCCAGCTTCAACTTCATAAGTTATAGCTGTGCTGTTTTCTATTATAAACTCTTCTTTAATATCAGTTAACGGTGGTGGTAAAAAATAACTAGATTTATTGTGGTTTTTATTTTTTCTCTTCACTTTAATTTCTAAGTCTGTAGCAGGATTTTGCTGATCAACGAGCATATCATCTCCTGGTGCAGCTATAATTATTATGCCGTCTTCTTGGCACACTAACTCTCTGCACTCTCCAGCTTTTACTTCATCGCTAAAAAAATTAATCGAAACAGAATTATGAAAATTAATGCCCTTCTTTTTTAACTTCTCTAAAAGAAGTCTATTATCAAGACTATGTGATAATACATGTTTAGTAAAAGTCGCTTCGCCATTACTTTTTGCACTTACTAAATCTGGAGAGCATTGACCAGCTGAATTAAAGACAACAACTTCTGCTATTTGACCACCCTCAATAGTATTAATTGTAATAACATCTTCTTTAAAAAATTCAAATCCTGTAAGGCCTTGCGCTTTTGCAGTATACCTTTCAACATTTTCTGGAAGCCCTATTATGCCAGCATTATAGGGCTTGGTTTTCCTAATATTAAAATTAGTTAAATCTAAATTCATACTTAATTTAATTTATAAAGTAATAAAGCTTAGTATATTTTAATATAGAATCTATACATAATTTGTAGTTTAATTAAGATAATTATATATATATTATATATCCATTAATAATTGTTTTTATTAGTTCACATCTAAAATAATAATTAATTAATTAAAATAAATAAAAAATATAAATGTCTTTTCCAAATAAAGCTGAATATATCATTATTGGTGCTGGGATACATGGCTTAAGTACCGCTTGGCACTTGGCTAAAAAACTTAAGGCCAAAGGTAAAGGTGATGGAAGTAAGATCCTTGTTATTGACAAAAATGGAATTGCTTCTGGTGCTAGTGGCATAGCATGTGGGGTTGTCAGAAATAATTACTTTCAACCAGCTATGAGAGAGCTAATGGCTCATTCAGTTGAAGTATGGGAAAGTGATCCGAAAAATTTTCACTATCATGATATAGGTTATATGCAAATTAGTCCTGCGTGCATGGAGGAAGATGTTGCATCTATATATGAACAACAAAAAAAAATTGGTTATGAATCAACTTTTATACAAGGCGAAAAAGATTCTAATACCTATATGAAATCAATGTTTAGTGACTGGCAGGCTAAGGGTATTACCAGTGTGCTTCATGAAAAAAGAGGTGGGTATGCTAATAATACTGCTTCAATGTATGGTTTGGCTACAAAGGCAGAGGCTGAGGGAGTTAGAATTTTAACTGGCACAACTGTAACTGGATTTGAATATAGCTCCAGCTCTCAAGCGGTAACAGGTGTAGAAACAGACAAGGGACTTATTAAATGTGATCATATTATTATAGGTGCTGGTCCATGGGTTAAATCATTTTGGGATATGCTTGAGCTTCCAAAAGAAGTTTCAATAAAATCTAATGGAGCTACTCATGATAAAATACCTATGTGGCAATATTGGTTTTTAACTGAAGGTGTTCTTCAGCTTGATCCAAATTTTTTAAAAACAGAAGAGGGTAAGATGCCTCCAGTAATTCATGTGGATACTGATGCACCACTATATTCTGATGTTGATCAATCATTAATAACTGATGAATTGTGGGGAATTTATTATAAACCAGATTTTCATTTCAATGGAATTCAAGGTGGCTCATCTCCATACAAAGTAGGCGAACCTGGAGGTGAAAATGTTTCAGTCGACCCTTATGGTCCTTCATCTCAAGAGTTTATTATTGATGATAAGTTTGCTCACATGTGGAGCTCTGCTCTTGCTTTTTGCCATAAACGTTTTGAAGGCAAATCACATCTTTTTGAAAAGGGTGCAACAGGTGGCTTAGGTTGTTTTACTCCAGATTCATTTCCTATATTTGATAAATTTAGAGAAAATGTATATATGATTGCTGATTCAAACCATGGGTATAAAATGATTGGGGTTGGCGAACTTGTCGCAAACGAAGTTCTTGGAGAAACTAGTAATTTATTAGAACCATTTAGGTTTTCAAGGTATGAAGAGGGTAAATTACATCCAACATCAAATAGTCCCTTTCCTTGGAGCTAAAAAACAGTAATTTATATAGCTTTTAAAATAATAAAAGAATTTTGAAGCTTTATTCATATGTAGTAGAGTTTTCTCATGCATGCTGTAAACCATTTGCTTGAGTTTTGGGAAACACAGATGAGTGAATCTCATCGTTCTAGCAATTACTTTTTCAGAAGAACACCTTCTCATTATCATATGATGTTATTAGTAATGTCAGCACATTATAATAACCAAAACTTATCAGTTGAAGAGCTAAAGACTAAGTTATTTTATACATCGCGACCTAAGTCTTCTATAATTATTAATGATGCATGTAAAAGTGGATTTTTTTACCTGCAAAGAACTGATACCGACAAAAGAAGAAAGCACATTAAGCCAAGCGAAATGTTCATAAAAGAATTTAAAGACTACTTATCGATATTAAAAGAAATTAGCAATTAAAATAATTAAAAGATAATATTTATATATCTATTTTAAATATATTATTTTCATAGCTTATCGTTAGAAAAATAAATTTCTTTAATATACAATACTCGCGTATGCAAAAATATTCAGTTTTTAGTTTAATCAAAAATGCCTTAACCAACCATCAAAATTGGGATGTTGTTTGGAGAGATCCAGAGCCAAAAAAAGAATATGAGGCGATTATCATTGGTGGCGGTGGTCATGGACTCGCAACTGCATTTTATCTAGCAAAATACCACAACATGAAAAATATTGCTATTCTTGAAAAAGGCTGGATTGGTGGTGGCAATGTTGCTCGAAACACAACCATCCTCAGATCAAACTATATGCATGATGCAAATAGTCTTTTTTATGATCATGGTATGCAAATGTGGAAGGATCTTAGTCAAGAACTTAATTATAATGTGATGTATTCTCCAAGAGGAATACTTAATTTGGCTCATTCTGATGCACAATTAAATGCTTATGCCAGAAGAGGTAACTCAATGCGACTTAATGGAATTGATGTGTCATTAATTGGAAGAGAAGAAGTAAAAAAAATGATTCCTTTTGCAGATTTTACTTCGAATGCAAGGTTTCCAATATTTGGTGGCTTACTCCAACCTATCGGTGGAACTGCAAGACATGATGCTGTTGCTTGGGGATATGCAAGAGCTGCTGATGATATGGGCGTAGATATCATTCAACATTGTGAGGTAAATGGTTTTGATATTGAAAATGGAAAATTAACAGGTGTTCAGACTTCACGTGGAAATATAAAGACTAAAAAAGTAGGTCTTTGTGTTGCTGGGAGTACTTCATTGCTAGCTGAAAAATTAAATATGAATCTTCCGATGGAAGCACATGTTTTACAAGCGTGTGTTTCTGAGCCTGTAAAACCACTACTTGATGGAGTTGTTACATTTGGCGCTGGTCATTTTTACTGCAGCCAATCAGACAAAGGTGAAATGGTTATGGGTGGAGATTTAGATGGGTATAACAGCTATGCACAAAGAGGGAATCTTCCAACAATACAGCATGTATTAACTGAGGGCGTTGCGCTATTCCCCAATTTAAGTAGGCTAAAAATATTAAGAACTTGGGGCGGTGTTATGGACATGTCTATGGATGGGTCTCCAATCATTGATAAAACTCATATTGAAGGAGTCTATCTAAATTGTGGCTGGTGTTATGGTGGCTTTAAGGCGACTCCTGTTTCTGGCTTAACCTTCGCACATACTATCGCAAATGATACACCTCATGATCTTAGTATCCCTTTTAGACTTGATAGATTTAATACTGGTCATTTACTTGATGAAAAAGGCCTCGGAACAAAAACTTGGATAAGTTAAAATATGCTTGAAATCAGATGTCCATATTGTGGTAATAGATCTCAAAATGAGTTTGCCTACGGAGGAGACGCAACAATAAAACGTCCTGAATTAAAAACAGAAGTTACTGATCAGGAGTGGGATAATTTTGTTTACTATAGAAAAAATCCACGAGGTAACCATCTTGAGTTATGGCACCATATTTCTGGATGTCGCCAATGGTTTAAAGTTCATAGAAATACTGCAACACATGAGATTCTTAAAACCCTTGAAATGAAAGAAAATTTATAAATAATATGTCACAAGATTTTAGAATTAATAAATGTGGACTTATTAATAGAGATAAAGAAATTATATTTATTTTTAATGGTAAAAAATACACTGGCTACAAAGGCGATACATTGGCATCTGCTCTACTTGCAAATGGTATCCATTTAATTGCAAGAAGCTTTAAATATCATAGGCCAAGAGGAATAATTGCTGCCGGCGTTGAAGATGCAAATGGAAAAGTTCAACTTTATAAAAATGATACTACTGAACCTAATGTTAATGTAACTGAGGTTGAGCTAGTAGAAGGCCTTAGAATAGAAAGTCAAAACTGTTGGCCATCAGTTTCTTTTGATGTAGGCGCTATCAATAATTTACTTAATAGATTTTTTCCTGCTGGTTTTTATTATAAAACCTTTATGTGGCCAAAAAGCTTTTGGTACAAAGTTTATGAACCATTTATTCGCAAGGCTGCAGGGATGGGCAAAGCCTCATTAGACCCTGATCCTGATCGATATGAACATCGATATGAACATTGTGATATTCTTGTTGTTGGATCTGGACCATCAGGAATTTCAAGCGCATTGGCTGCTGCAAAAAATGGTGCTCAGGTCATTCTAGCAGAAGATAAGCCACGCTTTGGTGGCTCCCTGCTTACTGATAATATTACGATTGGAAATAAAAATGGCGATGAGTGGGTTAACGATGCTATCGCTGAATTAAGATCAATGCCAAATGTTATTGTCAGGGGGAGATCACAGGTTTTTGGATATTATGATCATAACATGCTAGTTATGTTTGAGCGCTGTAAAGACCATTTAGGAAATCCTGAAATATTTACCCCACGTCAAAGACTGTGGTACATAAGAGCAAAACAAGTAATTATTTCAACTGGATCAATTGAACGTCCCTTAGTGTTTGGTAACAATGATAGACCTGGAATTATGCTTGCTTCCTCAGCAAAAGAATATCTAAAAATTTATGGAGTACTTGTAGGAAAAAAACCTATCATATTTACCAATAATGACACGGCTTATGAAACAGCAATTGAATTTAAGAATAAAGGGGTTGATTCAATTGTAGTTGATACAAGAGAAGCTTCAAATGCAGGTATTGTTAATGAGGCAAAAAAATTAGGTATCGAAATTAAGTTTTCACATGCTATCGCAAACACATCTGGCTATAAAAAAGTAAGTTCGGCAACTATAGGTAAGCTTAATAAAACTAAAGATGGATTCGAAAGTCTATCAGAATTAAAATGTGATTGCATATGTGTGTCAGGCAACTGGACACCCACAGTTCACTTAGCCTCTCAGTCGGGAAATAAATTAAAATATGATTCAAATTTAGATACTTTTCTACCTGACCAGTCTCGCCAAGAAGAGACTGTGATTGGATCAGCAAATGGGACTTTTACCCTAAAAAAAAGTTTGGAAGAGGGCTTTAATACAGGATTCAAGCTTTCAAATGAAATCACAAATAATAATAACAGAGTACCTATTCCAATTTCTGATGAAAAAGAATATGGAGAGCATGATAAATTCTGGTGCATGCCACTTCCTGATAAAAAACATTACAAACGTTTTGTAGATTTTCAAAATGATGTTGCTGTTTCGGATATTCAGCTAGCTGTCAGAGAAGGCTTTAGATCAATTGAGCATGTAAAAAGATATACTACTCTTGGAATGGCAACGGACCAGGGCAAAACAAGTAATCTAAATGGATTGCAACTCGTTTCAGATATTGAAAAGAAAATTGTTCCTGAGGTAGGCCATACTACATTTCGCCCTCCTTATACATCTGTAACTATTGGAACAATTATAGGTAGAGAAGTAGGTAAAAATTATCGAGCAACTAGAAAATCTCCTATTCATAATTGGCATGAAAAAAATAATGGAGTTTTTGTTGACGCTGGACTTTGGCTTCGGCCAAGATATTACAAGCAAGGTGATGAGACCTTACACGAGGCGTCAAAACGTGAGGCTTTAAATGTTCGTAAGAATGTTGGTGTTTGTGACGTCACTTCATTAGGAAAAATAGACATAAAAGGCAAAGATTCAGCTGAGTTTCTTAATCGAGTTTATACAAATGCTTTTCTTAAGCTGCCAGTTGGTAAGGCTCGGTATGGAGTTATGTTGCGTGAAGATGGAATGGTGTTTGATGATGGAACAACAACTAGAATTTCAGAGAACCACTTTCATATGACAACAACCACAGCGCAAGCTGCAAATGTTTTATCTCATTTAGAATACTATTTACAAATCGTTTGGCCCGAATTGGATGTTAATGTTACTTCGACGACTGAACAGTGGGCAGGAGCAGCTATTGCAGGGCCTAAATCTAGATTATTATTAGGAAAATTGTTTCCTAATGAAGATGTATCTACTGAGGGCCTTCCTTTTATGGGCTATAGAGAATTTAAATTTAAGAATACTATAACACGTGTCTTTAGGATCTCTTTCTCTGGAGAGCTTGCTTACGAAATCAATATTATGTCTGATTTTGGAGAAATGATGTGGGAAGAGATTGTCAAAGCTGGTCAAGAATTTAATATTCAGGCCTATGGCACTGAAGCACTTTCTACGCTACGTATTGAAATGGGTCATGTTGCAGGTTCCGAGATCGACGGTAGAACAATAGCTTACGATCTATCTCTTGAAGGAATGTTAAGTAAGAAAAAAGATTTTATTGGCAAAAGATCATTATCAAGACAGGCCTTTATGAACGAAGGTAGGGAAAAAATTGTTGGTGTAGTTCCTTTAGATAAGAAAACATCAATACCAGAAGGATCTTATATTGTTAAAGATCCAAACGCAAAACTGCCAAATCCAAAATTAGGTCACGTATCTGCATCATGTTGGAGCGTTGAATATGATAACCCCTTCTCTCTTGCAATTATTAAAGACGGTAAAAATAAAAAAGGAGAAAAATTATACGCTGTTTCTCCATTGAAAAACAAAACTATTCCTGTTGAAATAGTTTCTCAGCATTATGTTGACCCTGAGGGGAAAAGAGTAAGATCATGAAAAGAAATTCACCTTTAAAAAACCTTCATCAAACTGGTTTATATGGAAATTATAAAAATCAAAATGAGAATGATCTTCTCGTAATTCGTGAAATTACTAATCTTAAAATTTTTCAAATTGTACAATATAAAAGCAGCACATTAAATATAGATTCTTTAAAGTTAGATGGTTTAAGTTTCCCTGTACATGCTGGTTTTGTAGAGGCGAGTGATACTACTAGAGTTCAATGGAATGCTCCAAATACTTGGATTATAATATCGTCCAATGAAAATATTATTGATGACATTATAAAAAATTTTCACGAGAATGACTTTGCAATTACAGATCAATCACATTCACGTGCAATTATTCAAATTGAAGGCAAAAAAGCTTTGGACGTTATCAAAAAAGGTTCTCCATTAAACCTAAATGATTTTAAAAAAAATAATTGTGCTAATTCAATTTACCATGGAATCACAATTTCAATAGATATGCTAGATGATGATTTAAATAAATTTAATATAATGGCACTAAGGAGTTTTACTGGTTCTTTTCATCATGCCATTACTGATGCTGCTTTAGAATTTGGATATAAGGGGCTATAAATTAATATGGAATGGGTGACCTCTATAAGAACTCCACAATTAACAACATTTTTTCAGTATATTACTTGGCTGGGATATAAGGATTTTTTATTTTTATTTATCCCTTTCTGTTTTTGGTTTTTTGATAGAAAAGTATTTGGAATATTCACTTTATTTGTTTTTATTAGCGCACTCATTAATACTTATTTAAAAGATTTTTTCCAAGATCCGAGGCCCGATGTTCTTCTAAACATTGACCCTTGGGCAAGCACTATTGATCTTTCCTATGGCTTCCCTAGTGGTCACGCTCAATTGGCAATTGTTATATGGGGCTTTTTATTTCTAAATACAAAAAATATTTTTTTGAAAATTTTATTTACGTTTCTAATAATCACAATCTCATTTAGTAGAATTTATTTAGGAGTTCATGATATCTCAGATGTTATCGGTGGAATTATCATTGGTTTAATCTCAATATTTTTATTAAACAATCTATTGGGCAATAAGGGTGCATGGATAAGAAATCAATCTAATTTGATGCACTGTCTTATATATCTATGCTTTTTTTCATTATTTTACTTAGCTTGGCCACTTGAAGAGAATAGAATAGTCGCTGTAACACTTGGAAGTCTGATAATGGGATTCTGGATAGGTCAGATAATAGATAGAAAATATTTTAATTTTGAAAGTCCAAAAAATTTATTACTAAAAATATTGTCTGCAATATTAGCTGTATTTGGTTTTATTCAATTAAATAAAAATATTGATCAAATTCTAGAGATGATACATCTGAATCATACTATTGAGACAATAGTTTCTTCATTATTACTCGGATTATATATTTCCCTTATAGCTCCATTTATATTGAGCCTTATGAGGTTACAAAAAATACGTAATTAATTTGAAAAAATATTTATCTACTAATTAGCTTTTATTTTTTTTGCCAGTTTATCTCTATAAGAACAATTGAAGCTACATAAATCATTTAGTATAGATAAATTTTCTCTAGCTTTTTCGATTCTATTTGTCTTCAAATATAGCTCGCCTTGATATTCTAAAATACCTTTATGATTAGGTTTTATCTCTAAACCAAGAGCATAATATCTTTCTGCATCTTCATATTTTTCTAAGTTTCTTGATACAAATCCAATATAATTCCAGCCATCGGCGCTTTGTGGATTTTCATAAACAAATTCTTCTAGTGCTATTAACGCATTTTTATAATCTTCATTATTTATTATTTCAATAATAGGTCTTAGCTCGCTGCTGTAAATTCCTAGATTAATACCGTCACCGCTTGAGCCACCGCTTGAGCCACCGCTTGAGCCACCGCTTGAATCTCCATCTGAACCACCACTTGAATCTCCACCTGAACCACCACTTGAATCTCCACCTGAACCACCACTTGAATCTCCACCTGAACCACCAGCAGAAACCGCAACACTTATTGAAAACAATAATAAAAATAAAATTCTGACTATAAACATGCAACTTGCTCCAATTTGGATTTTGAATGAAAGAAAATATTTAAATTTTAAAATAAGACTTCATTACTAACATTATGAGCTAATTTACTTCTAATATGTTTCAAGTTTTTTGTAAAAATATTGAATATTGGAAAAATAAGTACTTGATTTAATTACTTATTTACTTTTGCCACAAGGTAAAGCCCAAGAGCTACTGCTGGTCCTATACCAAAAGCAAAGAGTAGCGTGCCTACACCAACGGTCCCACCAAGTATCCATCCAACACCAACTACAGATACTTCAATGCAAACTCTTACCCAGGCAATTGGATATTGTGTAACTCTCTGTAAACCAGTCATCAAGCCATCTCTAGGACCAGGCCCTAGATTAGCAGTTAAATAAATACCACTTCCAAGCCCAACAACCAGCACTCCAATTGAGCCGACTAAAAGGTTTATCAAGTAACTATTACTTGAGAAATCAAACAGGTGCATTGATAGTTCTATAGTGCCTGCAATAATTATAATATTTAATATTGTACCTACTCCTGGCTGTTGTTTTAAAGGTAGCCAAAACAATAAAACTGCAACACTACTAGCAAACATTGCAAAGCCAATCGACCAATTAAAATTAATCGCTATTCCTTCAGCTAAAACTACCCACGGACTAAGACCAATTGTTGAATGAATTAAAAGAGATTCCCCAAATCCAAAAATTGTTAGACCAAGAATTAAAAATAATAATGTTTTAATTCTTGGTCTAAAATTTAATGGTCTATCCGAGCTCCATTCAACCGTTGGCACATTTTTTATTCTTAGAAATTCAGGTATAATACTCATGATAATTATTTGATAATATTTGGAACTACTTCATAGCCTTTTCGTCTTGGGGTGTCATCTGTTAATTCCTCAGGATAACCTGGTGCTCTGAGATCTTCGTTACATGCATCTTCAAGTCGCTTTACTATCATTGAGGACCATGCACGATCTCCATATTTCTCTCTACCTTCTTTAAAAATTTTAGCAATTAAGGGTGAAACCTCCGTTGGCACATTCATGTCTTGTGCTAACTTTTCAAATAAACCAACGTCCTTACAAACTAGGTCCATAGTAAAATTAATATTATAACTACCGTTCATTATTACTTGGCTTTCTGTTTCATGGACAAAACTATTTCCAGAACTGATTCTAATGCCCTCGTAAACTGTAGGTAAGTCTAGTCCTGCTTTTTTACAAACCATTAATGCTTCACCGACTGCAGCTAAGTGAGTAGATGCTAAATAATTGGTTGCTACTTTTAAAACTGACGCACTACCAATTGGACCAATGTGTAAAATTTGATAGCCAATAGCTGATAAAGCCGGCATGGCTAAGTCAAATGCCTCTCTTGTACCACCAACTAAAATTGCAATATTTCCTGTTGCAGCCCTGTGACATCCCCCAGAGACAGGAGCCTCAATAGCTAACGCTTTTTTGCCAATGACTAAATCTGCAAGTCTCTGCATTTCCTTACTGTCAGTTGTACTCATCTCAATCCAGAGTTTTCCTGGCACCATGCCTTCAATTAAACCATTTTTTCCCTCTAAAACACTAGCAACAACTGCTGGGCTTGGAAGGCAGGTAATCGATATATCAGATTCTTGCGCTAATTCTTTTGGAGTTTCAATCCACTTCGCACCTTTTTCAATTAATATTTTACCTGCTTTTTTATCAAGGTCATTAATTAATAAATCAAAACCACTTTCTAAAATACTATTTGCAAGCTTATAACCAACATTGCCTAAGCCAATAAATCCAACTTTCATAATGATTGTTCCTTTGTATAAATTTTATAATGTTGGCGGAATAATTTTTTGCCTTGTGCCGATGGCATGGAAGGTAATTGCAAAAATAATTACTATGCCTCCAATTAGTGTATTGGTTCCTGGTACTTCATTAACTCCAAATATAGGTAGCCAACACCATAAAATACCGCCAACTGTTTCCATTGTTGCTAGCAACATAAGCTCTGCTGCGGGTAGATACTTTGATCCATAGCTAATTAAGATTAATCCTGTAGCTACAAAGCTTCCATGAAGAATACTTAATAAAATATTTTTTAACGGCATAGTAGTATGATCTGAAAAAAAAATGACCATCATAAGAGAAAAAATTGCACAGATTAATCCTGCAATTATTATGGTAGTAAATTTTGGAGTTTCAGGCCTCCATCGCAAAGAAACTGCAAACACTGAAAAACCTAATGAACATATAAAACCGGCAAAAAGACCAAATAACGCCCCTATCATCCAATCGTTGTAAACCATTAAACTAATTCCAAAAATAGAGATAATCATTGCAATTAAGGTAGCTGATCTAAGTTTCTCTTTTAAAAATAAATATGCTAACAGTCCTGCAAATAGTGGCTGAAGAGCAATTAAAAATAAGGTTGTTGCAGCTGACGTATTAGTCATTCCAAAAATAAACCCAATAAATGCACAAGCCAAGCCAGTTCCACCAATTAGTCCAGAAATACCAACCTTACTAAAATTATTTACAAACTTTGGGCCTTCTTTTGCCATTAAAAAAACTAAAAGTATTGTTGCAACAACAACGCCACGTACAAATAAATAATGCCACTGGTAAATTTCAGCATCTATCATGTGTCGAACTGTTGGTGCGCCAAAACTCCAAACTATGCCAGCAGAAATTGCCAGCAGAAATCCTAAGAAATATGTTTTATTTAAATCTAAGATTGGGTTTGATTGTTCAGACATATGAATGAAAAAATCATATATAATTATAAAGAGGATTACACTATAAATGAGAGAATATGGAAATTTCAACTGAGTACGGTATTTATGATAAACGCTTTGAAAAAGTGTTTAATAAATTCAATGAAAATCTAGAGTCTTCTATAGATATTGGGGCATCATTTGCAGTTTATTCTAATGGTAAACCACTAGTAGATCTTGCGGGAGGCTATAAAAATAAAGAAAAAACTGAATTATGGAAACCAACAACTACAGTTTGTATTCATTCAACTGGCAAGGGAATTGTTGCTATGTGTCTTGCGATACTAATTGAGCGAGAGCAATTAGATTTAGATGAAAAAGTATCAAAGTATTGGCCTGAATTTTCTGCTAATGGTAAAGAAAATATTTTAGTTCGTAGTCTGTTATCACACCAAGCAGGTTTATATGCCTGGAAAGAAAAAATGACTGAGGAGGACTTTCTCAATTGGGATTATTGTACTGAACTTTTAGCTTCCCAAGAATCATTACACAAACCAAATACTGAAATTTGCTATCACGCAAAGTCTATTGGTTTTTTAGTGGGTGAGCTAATTAAACGAGTGTCAGGAAATTCGGTTGGTAATTTTTTAAAAGAAGAGCTGGTTGATCCATTACAATTATTATGCACTATTGGCACCCCTATTGAGCAACATAAAAATATCGCAGAACTGATTAGTTCTGCTAATCTAAATGATGCGTTTAATGATCGAGATAAAATAGATAATTATACTATGGGCGCATTTCTAAATCCTGGTAATAGAACTAGAACTGCAAATACAGAAAAATTTAGGTCTGCAGAAATTCCCGCTCTAAATTGTCATTCTAATTCTAGTTCTCTTGCACAACTATATGATATTTTTATAAATGGTGACACTCATCCAAAAGGTTTTATTAAAAAGGATACAGTTTCTCGTCTAATTCAAAAAGAGGTTTCTGGTATTGATAAAGTTATGAAAAGTCCAATGCAATGGAGTCCTGTTGGCTTTATGATCGGTGGAGGAAAATCTTTTGGAAGATCTGGAAAAGCTTTTGGACATACTGGATGGGGAGGTTCTTTGGCATTTGCTGATCCAGAAAATAAAATAGGTATAGCTTATTCTATGAACTTATTAGCAGGATCTATGCTGGGTGATAGTCGTGCAATAGATTTAATCGCCGCTACCTACGAATCAATTTAGATATTTTCTGCTTCTGCAGTAGTAAGAATGCAACTATCAATCTTCCATTCATTGTTTGGTTGTTTTTGCATTTCATAATTAGCAGTAACAAACTTGCCATCGGGTCCCACTAAATAAACTAATAAGATTGGAATACCTCTGTATATTTCCACTGTTCCAATATTGATATTTCTTGGTCGATAAACACTTGGATAACTTTTTTTAACCATCGCTATAAAATTATCGGCATTTCTAAAAATAGATTGAATTTTTGGAGAAGCATAAGAGAAAGCCTCAATGGCATCATCTTCTGTAAAGGCTTGAAGTTGACTTGAGACTACTGTCTTGATACTTATCTTATCAGTATCAGACAGTAATTCAGTCTCAGCTAAACTATTTAAACTTAAAAATGAAAAAGCTAATAAAGTTATGAATAACTTTATTAATTTCATTATAGAATCTCAAAAAGTCCTGCAGCACCCATACCGCCGCCAACACACATTGTGACAACACCATATTTGGCACCACGTCTTTTGCCTTCAATTAACAAGTGACCTGTCATTCTAGAGCCAGTCATTCCATAAGGATGACCAATTGAAATTGATCCACCGTTAACATTTAGCTTTTCATTATCAATTCCAAGTTGATCGCGAGAATAAATAACCTGGGATGCGAATGCTTCATTCAATTCCCATAAATCAATGTCATCAACGGTAAGGCCATGTTGCTTTAATAGCTTTGGAACTGCAATTACAGGTCCAATCCCCATTTCATCAGGCTCACAACCGCCAATCGCTAATCCTCTAAAAATACCCATTGGTTCAATGTTTCTTTTTTCTGCTTCTTTAAGATCCATTAGGACACATGAAGATGCACCATCAGATAGTTGACTAGCATTACCAGCGGTAACAAACTTATCAGGTCCATTAATTGGATTTAGAGCAGCTAAATTTTCTAGTGTAGTTGAAGGACGATTACATTCATCTCTATCAACTGTCACTTCTTGCTCTGTAACTTCTTTAGTCTCTTTATTCATAACATCCATTTTTGTTTTTAATGGAACAATCTCATCAGAAAACTTTCCTGCTTCTTGAGCTGCCGCAGTTCTTTGTTGACTTTGTAGAGAGTATTCATCTTGAGATTCTCTTGATATATTATATCTCTCTGCAACTATATCAGCTGTATTAATCATAGGCATCCATAGCGCTGGACAAACTTTTTGTAATTCTGGTTCAACAAGGTGTTTTGTATTCATGTTTGCTTGAGTCATTGAGATTGATTCAACACCTCCACCAATTGTTACGTTAACACCGTCAACGATAATTCTATGTGCAGCCACTGCAATAGATTGCAGGCCTGAAGAACAAAATCTATTAATCGTAGTTCCTGGAACGGTAACTGGACATCCTCCAGCTATTGCAACATTTCTTCCAATATTATGACCAGTAGCAGCTTCTGGCTGTCCACATCCAAAAATAATATCTTCAACTTCACCAGCTTCAATACCAGCTTTAGCAATTGCGTGTTTAACTGTATGACCACCCATAGTAATTCCGTGAGTTTTATTGAATCCTCCGCGCATAGCTTTTGCTAAACCAGTTCTTGCTGTAGAAATAATTGCTGCTTCTCTCATGATGTAATGTCCTTTAATTTTTTAAATAGAAAGACCATAAGATATAGTCTTTCTCAACAATTAAAAGAGTATTTTTTATAGTCTTATCAATAATTTACGTTAAAAAAATGAAAAAAATATATAGCACATTTATTAGATATAAATGTTGACCACTGAGGTGCTAGATTATAGAAGAACACTCCAAACACACTAAGAGTTTTTTTATGGTCATGCTAAAAACACAAGATACTCCAATCTGGGTTCCTGAGGGCTATAAGAAGCTAGGATGGCATGCTGGTTTTGATATTCTTATCGGACCAATGTATTATAAAAAAGATGAAGATAGTAAATTCAAGTTCATTGCTAAAATTTTAGATAAACATTTAAATTCTCAAGGTATTGCTCATGGTGGTTTTTCTATGGCTCTTGCTGATATATTTTTTGGTTCAGTGGCTTTTTCAGCTTGTGGTAAGAAATCAACTAGCACAATATCTTTAAATTCAAACTTTGTTTCACCCGGCTTATTAGATGAAGTTGTTGAGTGTGAAGCTTCTGTGACTAAGATAACTAGGTCATTAATATTTATTGAAGGCTCAATAACATCTGGGGATAAAACAATTTTATCTGCCTCTGGAATTTGGAAAATACTCGGTCAATAATTTAAGTATTAATCTTCAGCTATATTAACTTTATATTTCTTTTTGAAAATTAGTTACATCAATAAAATTTACAGCTTTATGATTAGAGCTAATAAAATTACATAACTCCTTGGGCTTAATCTGAACCGTCGCTGTGTTTGTTAGCGGGTGAAAATTTACATATTCATATTCTAAAAATTTTTGATCTAAAAAAAAATTAATCTTTTTCTTAGTATCGTTAAGTAAACCAAATGGTGAAACTGAACCAGGCTCAATATTCATTAATTCTTTTAAATAATTAGGTTGAGCAAAAGATAATTTTTTGGAATTTAATGGTTGAATAATTTTTTTTAAATCAATCTGCGTATCTTCTAAAAGGCTTAATAAGAAAAAATTCTTTTTTTGATCTCTTAAGAATAAATTTTTTGAATGTGCTCCTTCAATTTTTCCTCTTAAATTTTTTGAATCTTCAACAGTGTAGAGTGGCTTATGATCAAAAATTTTAAATTCAATTCCATTCTCTTGAAGTAAATCATACAAGCTATTCTTATCCATATATTATAATTTTTTTAACGCTGCTTGATATTGAGAATTTGGTATTTTTTCTAATAGTTTGTTAAACTGAATTCTAGTAATCCATTTATTTTTTAACGCTATAGCTTCAATAGAAGCCACTAATTCATTATTATCTTCTTGATACTTTTGTATAAAGTTTGAAGCAATTAGCATCTCATTAGCATCACCAGTATCAAACCATTTTATATGCTTTGGCAAAGGTGCAACATTCAAATTTGATGCTTCCAGATATTTTTTTATGATATCAATAATTTCAAACTCACCTCTAGATGATTTTTTGATAGATTTAAAATAATTAAGTGAGTCTTTGTTAAAAAAATATAGTCCTGGAATTATAAAATTACTCTTTGGTTTTATGGGTTTTTCTTCTAATGATAAGATATTCATATTTTTATCAAATTGAATAACACCTGATTTTTGTGGATTGGGTACTTTTACAGCTAAAACTGTTGCTTTTGCTCCACTGGAGGCAGTTTTTTTTAAAAGCTTATCTAGGCCAGTTCCTACAAAAATATTGTCTGCCAATGCAAGTATGAATGGTTTTTTATTAATAAATTTTTCTCCAATGCGTATTGCATCAGGAATACCAACTGCTTTTTTTTGAACTGCATATTTAAATTTCATGCCTAAATTTTTACCGTCTTTAAAGAGTTTCTTAAAAATTTTATGATCTTCTTGTCTTGAAATAAATAGAACTTCTTTGATACCGGCGTGCATGAGAGTTGCAAGTGCGTAATAAAGCATCGGCTTATCGTAGACCGGCAATAATGGCTTACTTACAACTGATGTTGCTGGGCTTAAACGGGTGCCCTTACCTGCAGCTAAAATAATGCCTTTTTTGAATTGCATAAACTTGTATTAAAAATAATTATTATTTTTTCTTTAAATAGATTCTATCTTTTAAATCTTTATATACAGGCTTCTTTTTTTGCATTTTTGCCATTGCGGAGATAGTAACATCTTCAGGATGTAACATTCCTGCATTCCATAGTGCTACAAAATTTAAGCCATCTTGAATTGAATGATCACGGGAATAATTAATTGCTTCTTTTATTCCCCACATTGCTAATGGTGATTTCGAAGCTAAGTTTTCTGCAATTTCAAATGCTTTTTTTACAGCATTTTCATGATCAGGCTCAATATGATTAATTAAGCCAACTTCATGAGCTCTATCTGCTAAAACTTTATCGCCTGTCATTGCCCACTCTCTTGCAATACCAGCTGGGATTATTGTTGGTAGTCTTTGAAGCGTCCCAATGTCAGCAACTATACCTATATTAATTTCTTCGACTACAAAGAAAGCATCCGCACTTGCGACTCTAATATCAGCTGCACAAATTAAATCTATCCCACCGCCTACACATCCACCTTGAATAGCTGTTATTACAGGAAAACGAGCTTCTTCAATACAGCTTGCCCATTTTTGCATTTCTAAAATCTGCTCTCTAAAATGTCCTCTCACTCTTCCAGTTTCTTCATTGGGTCCAGCGCCTAGACCAATTTCAGTCATCATTCCTAAATCTAGGCCTGCGCAAAATGTTGGTCCTATAGCAGAAATTATAAGCGCTCTAATGTCGCCCCTATCATTAAGTTCATTAACTTCTTCTGGAAACGCAGTCCAAAACTCAAGTGTTACTGAGTTTCTCTTTTCTGGTCGATTAAAAATAATGTGCGCAATGCTATCTTTTATTATTACTTCGAATGGTTTTGACATATGATTATTATTGATTAAAAATGTTTATTAGGTATTGAAGATAAAATAAATATTAAACTAAATATACTATAAAAAAATGGCTATAAATTACGAAGAAATCATGTCTCTAGAAGATAAAGGCCTTGAATTTTCTTATACTCAAAGAGATTCGATTATTTATGGGCTTGGTATTGGGCTTGGTAAAGATCCAATGGATGCTACAGAATTAAAATATGTATATGAAAATGGCCTAATTGCTTTTCCTAGCATGGCGACAAACTTTCAGTATAAATCGCCATTATTATTAAAAGCTAAGTTGAATATGATTATGATTGTTCATGGAGAGCAAGGTGTCACTCTACATCAACCAATGCCTGCAAGTGCAGATGTTATTTCTGATACAAAAGTAGTAAATT
>Ga0209502_10000743_pt1 | contig 32816 bp, 40 predicted proteins | sample ArcticOcean_MG_C_10_FD_187442 | JGI IMG/M metagenome (GOLD analysis project Ga0209502, IMG submission 187442) | Marine microbial communities from western Arctic Ocean - ArcticOcean_MG_CB11_90 (SPAdes) (version 2) | ecosystem: Environmental > Aquatic > Marine > Oceanic | place: Arctic Ocean... | reverse complement strand
TTGTAGATCAATTACTTAAAGCATATGCCTATGAAATATCTAAGACTTTATCTGTTTTTGTCGGATTGATTATCACAAATTGTATTGTTATGGGAAGAGCGGAGGCTTTTGCTATGAAGAATACTCCAATTGATTCTTTTATTGATGGGGTTGGTAATGGCCTAGGTTATGGTTTGCTATTAATGTGTGTTGGTGTAGTAAGAGAGTTATTTGGAGCAGGCTCACTATTTGGAATTGTAATATTAAACCCTGTAGGTGATGGTGGATGGTATGTGCCTAATGGTTTGTTGTTACTCCCTCCATCTGCTTTTTTCATAATAGGTTTTTTAATATGGGGGTTAAGAGTTTGGAAAAAGTCTCAAGTTGAAGAGCCTGAATTTAAAATTCAAACGGTTGAGGATCATTGATGGAGGCCTTAATTTCATTAGCAGTAAAGGCTATTTTTGTTGAGAATCTAGCATTGTCTTTTTTTCTGGGGATGTGCACTTTTATTGCAGTATCCAAAAAAATAACTACTGCAATAGGTTTGGGTATCTCAGTGATGGTTGTTCAATCAATTACAGTCCCAGCGAATAACCTAATTCTTACTTACCTATTAAAGCCTGGTGCTTTAAGTTGGGCAGGTTTTCCTGATGTAGACCTTACATTCTTAGGCTTAATTTCATATATAGGCGTCATTGCCGCATTAGTTCAGATACTAGAAATGGTTTTGGATAAGTACTTTCCTCCACTCTATAATGCTTTGGGTATTTTTCTACCCTTAATAACTGTAAATTGTGCAATTTTAGGTGGATCCTTATTTATGGTTGAAAGAGATTATAATTTTTCAGAAGCCTTAACATATGGATTATCTTCTGGATTTGGATGGGCTTTAGCAATTACTGCAATGGCTGGAGTTAGAGAAAAATTAAAATACAGCGATATACCTGAGGGTTTACAGGGTCTTGGTATAACCTTTATTACGGCCGGATTAATGGCAATGGCTTTTATGTGTTTTTCTGGTGTTAAATTATAAGGATTTTTTATGGATACTTTTATTCTCGGAGTTACTCTTTTTACTTTAATAGTATTGTCTTTGGTGACAATAATTATTTATGCGAGAAGTAAGTTTGTGTCTTCTGGAGAAGTTAAAATTACTATTAATGGTGAAAAAACAATAAAAGTTCCAGCTGGTGGAAAACTGCTACAGTCATTAGCTGCAGAGAAATTATTTGTCCCTTCTGCTTGTGGTGGTGGTGGAACATGCGCTCAATGCAAGGTCAGAATACATTCAGGAGGAGGTTCTATTTTACCTACTGAAGAAGGGCATATCACCAAAAAAGAAGCATCTTGTGGGGATAGACTTTCTTGTCAAGTAGCTGTGAAGCAAGATATGGAAATCGAGGTTCCTGAAGAAGTTTTTGGCGTTAAAAAATGGCAATGTAAAGTCTTAAGTAATGATAATGTTGCTACTTTCATAAAAGAGTTGATTATAGAGTTGCCGAAAGGTGAAGATGTTGATTTTAAAGCGGGGGGCTATATTCAAATTGAAGCACCCATTCATTCTCTCTCTTACAAAGAATTTGATATTGCAAAAGAATATCATGAGGACTGGGATAAATTTAAAATCTGGGATGTAAATTCAAATGTAGAAGAGCCAATTGAGAGAGCATACTCTATGGCAAATTATCCGGCAGAAAAAGGAATTGTGATGCTTAATGTTCGGATAGCAACTCCTCCGCCTGGATCGTCAGGTATTCCAGCGGGCAAGATGTCCTCCTATATATTTAATTTAAAAAAAGGTGATGACGTTACAATCTCAGGCCCTTTCGGCGACTTTTTTGCAAGAGAAACAAAAAAAGAAATGGTTTTTGTGGGTGGCGGTGCTGGTATGGCCCCAATGAGAAGTCTTATATTTGACCAACTTAGAAGGGTTAAAACAGATAGAAAAGCTTCATTTTGGTATGGCGCACGCTCTAGAAAAGAAATGTTTTATACGAGCGAATTTGAAAGGCTAGATAAGGAAAATAAAAACTTTTCATGGCATGTTGCTTTGTCCGACTCATCTCCAGATGATAAGTGGAAAGGGCATGAGGGGTATATTCATAATGTGTTATTTGAACAATATTTAAAGGACCATCCTGCTCCAGAAGATTGCGAATACTACCTATGCGGACCTCCAATAATGAATGTGTCTGTTACTAATATGTTGTTAGACCTAGGAGTAGACGCTGAGGATATAATGCTTGATGATTTTGGAGGCTAATTACCAATAAACGAAAGCTTCCAATTCTTTTATAAGAATTTTTTGGTAAGTTATCATCTCTTTTACTAAATCTCCTTGTGAGACCATGCCTAATAATTTCTTTCCATCCATGACAGGCATGTGCCTAATTCTTTTCTGTGTCATAATCTCGAGGCCTTTTTCAAAAGTATCTCCAGCAGAAAGTGTTATGACTTTTTTAGTCATAATTTCCTCCACTGAGGTATTTTTGGATGACCTTCCTTCTAGAATGATTTCCCGAGCATAGTCTCTTTCAGATATGATGCCGACCATTTTTCCTTCTCTTAATACAATCAAGGCCCCAATTTTAAATTTGGCCATAATAGTTAGAGCGTCAATAACACTACTTTTTGAGCCGACTGTTAAAAGCTCTTGAATATCCTTATCATTAATTATTTCTAATAATGTCCTGATTTTAGTATTTATTTTTTTCATATATATGTATTTTACTTATTTAGAATCTTTAGGATAACTAAGTTTCAGCAATTTCGCAAAATATATACTTTCAGTACCTGTAAATATTTATTCATAATTCCTTGTTATTAATATTTTTTATACAAGCCCTACTAATTTTCTTTTGATTTATTTAAAGGAAACTACTAATATAGTGACATGATTTTTTTAATTATTTTATCAGCTTTTATATTGGCAAATCTACCTTGGTTAACCAATAATTTCTTAATTTTCATACAAAAATCAGAGAAAAATAACTTCTTTGTATTGTTTGAACTGATAGTGTTTTATTTTATTTTTGGTGCTTTCTTATTATTTATTGAAAAACAAACTTTGGGCAACATACATAATCAGGACTGGGAATTTTATATCATCACATTCTTTTTGTTTTTAGTATTTTCATTCCCTGGTTTTATATATAAAGTAGTTTGGAAATAAGAGAAAAATTATTAATTGTAGGGTGTGGTAAGTTAGGTCTGAAAATTGGCAATGTATTATCAAAAAAATTTGAAATAACAGGAATAAAACGAAAAAAACCTATTAAAGAATCTCTTTTCCAGATTTTAGAGGTTGATATTTTTAGTAAGGATTTTACCAAAAAGATAAAATCTATCAATCCGAATTATATTATCTATTCAGTTGCAGCAGATAACCAGACTGAAGAGTTATATCAGAATGCTTACGTTAATGGCCTAAGACTTTCAATTAATGCATCATTGGTTTGCTCTAATATAAAGCATTTCTTTTTTATCTCCAGTACACGTGTTTATGGTCAAAAATCCGAAGATTTTTTATCGGAGCTTACTGAGCCCTTACCCAATGATTTTGGTGGAAGAGCACTATTAGAAGGTGAAAATCTTGTAAAAAATATGCTTTTACCCTCTACAACACTTCGTCTTTCTGGCATATATGGAGTGGACAGAGCTCATATGGTGGCTTTGGCTAAAAGGCCAGAGGATTGGCCTGTTAATAATCGCTGGACTAATCGTATTCATGAAGATGACATTGTCCACTTTATTATCTTTCTTTTAGATAAAATAAAAGAGACGCCTCTGGAACCTCTGTATTTATTAACAGACAATTCACCCACTCCTATTTATGATGTTTTAAATTTGATTCGGGTAGAACTTAATCTACCACCCAATAAAAAGATTGGTAATGGAAAGCCAGTTGGAAAAAAATTAAAATCTAAAATAATACCAGGGCTAAATTTTCATTTTAAATATTCAGACTATCTAATTGGATACAAATCTATAGTCAATAATATTAAGTGATAGTTCTTAAATGTTAGATTGATTGAATGACCGGTGTGATATAGAATAGCGCCTGGGTAATAGGCGCGTAGCTCAGCTGGTTAGAGCACCACATTGACATTGTGGGGGTCGTTGGTTCGATTCCAATCGCGCCTACCATTGAAAACTACTATCTAGATAAGTTAAAAACTTATAAAATAAACTCTTTGAGCAAAACATTATGCCTGATATACGTCTTCCTGATGGCTCGACTCGATCTTACGAAAAAACAATTACAGTTGCAGATGTAGCTCTTGATATTGGAGAAGGCCTTGCTCGTGCAGCGCTTGCTGGGAAGATTAATGATTGTTTAGTTGATCTTAGTTATGAAATAAACAATGATTCCGATCTAGCAATTATTACCTCAAAAAATTCAGAGAGCTTAGAGATTATAAGGCATTCTACCGCCCATCTCCTTGCTCATGCCGTTAAGGATTTATTTCCAGAAGCCCAAGTTACTATTGGACCAGTCATTGAAGATGGTTTTTATTATGACTTTTCCTATAAACGAGCATTTACTCCAGAAGACTTAGTAATTATTGAGAAAAAAATGCAAGAACTAGCTAAACAAAATCTTCAGGTACAAAGAAATTTACTTCCTCGAGATAAGGCGATTGAATATTTTAATTCCATAGGCGAAAACTACAAATCAGAAATAATTAAATCAATCCCTGAGGGCGAAAAAGTGTCGCTTTATAGCCAAGGAGATTTCACTGATCTTTGCAGAGGACCTCATGTCCCATCAACAGGAAAGCTTAAAGTTTTTAAGCTAATGAAGGTTGCTGGTGCTTACTGGCGTGGCAATTCTAATAATGAGATGTTGCAAAGAATTTATGGAACAGCCTGGGTAAATAAAGATGATTTAACTACTTATTTATTGCGGTTAGAAGAGGCTGAAAAAAGAGATCACCGTAAACTAGGGAAGCAGTTAGATTTATTTCATATGGAAGATAATGCGCCTGGCATGGTTTTTTGGCACCCTAAAGGGTGGGCACTTTGGCTTGAAATTGAATCTTATATGCGAAAAATGTTTCAAGATTATGATTACCATGAAATTAAAACTCCCGCAGTACTTGATAAAGCTTTGTGGGAAAAATCTGGTCATTGGGAAAACTACGAAGAAAATATGTTTACGACCTCCTCTGAAAATAGAGAATATGCAGTAAAGCCAATGAATTGTCCTGGCCACGTGCAAGTATTTAATAATGATTTGCACAGTTACAGAGATCTTCCATTAAGGCTAGCAGAATTCGGATCTTGTCATAGAAATGAACCTTCTGGAGCCTTGCATGGGCTTATGAGGGTAAGAGGATTTACCCAGGATGATGCTCATATTTTTTGTACTGAAGGTCAAATTAAACAAGAAGTAATTGCTTTCAATGAAATGCTTTATAAGGCTTACGCTGATTTTGGATTTACTGAAATTATCGTAATGCTTTCAACTAGACCTGAAAAAAGAGTTGGAGATGATGTGGTGTGGGATAAAGCAGAAGCTGCATTAGAGGAGGCATTGTCCGAAACAGGCCTAGCTTTTAAAATACAGCCTGGCGAAGGTGCATTTTATGGTCCAAAAATTGAATATACGCTTAAGGATAGTATTGGTAGATTCTGGCAGTGTGGCACGATACAACTAGATTTTAATCTCCCTGAGAGACTTGATGCCGAATATGTGGCGGAAGATAATAGTCGAAAACGACCTGTTATGCTTCATAGGGCAATTTTTGGGTCAATGGAAAGGTTTATAGGAATTTTGGTTGAGCATTATGCAGGTTTAATGCCATTGTGGCTTGCACCTATCCAGGTTGTTGCTTTAAATATCGCTGACTCACAGATAGAGTTCACAGAGGAAGTAATTGATGTTCTTAAGAAAAATGGTATTAGATGTGAATCAGACTTGAGAAATGAGAAGATTACCTATAAAATACGCGAACACAGTATTCAGCGAATTCCTTACCTTGTTGTAATAGGAGACCGTGAAGTGGAAAAAAAACAAGTTACCGTGCGAACCCAAAAAGGCGAAGACCTTGGTTCTATGTCAATTGATGGCTTTATAGCATATCTAAAAAAAGACATTGAGTTAAGAGTATAAATCTTGAGGTTGTCTGGTTAATTTTTATAGAATAGGGGATTTACTATAGCTTTAGATAAAGATGTACGAATTAATAGCGACATAATAGCGCAAGAAATTCGTCTAGTTGGTTTAGAGGCTGAGCCTTTAGGTATAGTTTCTTTATCAGAAGCTATGGCCAAAGCTGATGAGCTTGAAACTGATTTAGTTGAAATAGCACCAAAAGCTACCCCCCCAGTTTGTCGTTTGATGGACTACGGAAAGTTTAAGTATGCACAAAGTAAAAAAATGCATGAAGCTAAGACCAAACAAAAAAATGTTCAAGTTAAAGAGATAAAATTCAGACCAGGCACTGATGATAATGATTATAATATTAAACTTAGAAACTTAATAAAGTTTTTAGGTGATGGTGATAAAACAAAAGTAACACTGAGATTTAGAGGTAGAGAGATAGCACATCAAGAATTAGGTATGGCAATGTTAAAAAGAGTACAAGCTGATCTTGAAGAGATTGGGGTAGTTGAACAATTCCCAAAGATGGAAGGGAGACAAATGGTAATGGTTTTAGCACCAAACAAAAAACCAAAATCTAAACCTAAGGCTGTAGAAAAAAATTCTGCTGAGGTTTCTGATGAATTAAGCGAAGCAGTAAAAGAGTAGTTACATAAAATAAAAGTGATAAGGCCATAAGGGCATGCCGAAGCACTAGTTAAAAATCTTTAGGAGAAAAAAATGCCAAAAATGAAAACTAAAAGTGGTGCAAAAAAACGTTTTAAATTCCTCGGGAGCGGCGCAATTAAGCGGACACACTCTCATCTTCGTCATATCCTAACCAAGAAGACAACTAAACAAAAAAGACATCTTCGAGGCACTGAAATTATTTCATCATCGGATGCAAAACGCGTTCGTACAATGATGCCAACACAATAAAGGGAGATAGAGATGCCTAGAGTAAAACGTGGTGTTACAGCCAGAGCAAAACATAAAAAAGTATTATTAGCCGCCAAAGGATTTAGAGGTAGAAGAAAAAACGTTTATCGTGTTGCCAAAGAAGCAGTAATGAAAGCCGGGCAATATGCTTATCGTGATCGTAGACAAAAGAAGCGTGTATTTAGAGTGCTTTGGATTGCTAGAATTAATGCTGGCTCAAGAGAGTTTGGATTAACATACAGCCGATTCATGAATGGATTAAAAAAGGCCTCCGTTGAAGTGGATAGAAAAGTATTGGCAGATATGGCAGTTTTTGATAAACCAGCATTTGCAAAATTTGTTGAGATAGCAAAAACAAGCCTTGGAACTGTATAAAATAAGTTATAAAAAAGGGGGCTTTAGGCCTCCTTTTTTATTAGAATATACCTATGGAAGATCTCAAAAAATTAATAAAGGAAGCTGAGCTTGATTTCTCTAAATGCAAATCATTATCAGATCTGGATCATACAAAGGCAAAGTATCTTGGTAAGTCTGGCCCTTTAACAGATGCAATGAGAGGTTTGTCTGGACTATCTAAGGAAGAAAAGCCTAAGGTGGGAGCATTCATTAATGACATCAAGCAATCTATAGAAGAAGCATTATTAAATAGAAAAAAATTAATTCAAGATGAAGAGTTACTTTTTCAGCTAAAGAGCGAAACTATCGACGTTACCCTTCCCGGTAAGAAGCAGACTCAAGGTTCTTTACACCCGATTACTATATCTATGAATCGTATTCAAGAATTATTTCACTCTATTGGTTTTGATGTTGCTACAGGACCTGAGATAGAGGATGATTACCATAACTTTACCGCCCTTAATATTCCTGAAGAACATCCAGCAAGAGCGATGCACGACACTTTTTATATTAATAAAACACATGTACTTAGAACCCATACTTCTCCGGTCCAGGTCCGTTATCTAAAAAATAATACTCCACCCCTAAGAATCATTTCTCCTGGGCGGGTATATCGTGTTGATTCTGATGCAACTCATTCACCAATGTTTCATCAAGTAGAAGGTCTTTGGGTAGATGAGCGAGTGAGCTTTGCAAATCTTAAGGGAGTAGTCCAGGATTTCTTACAGAAATTTTTTGAGGATGAGAGTATCTCTGTTCGATTTAGACCTTCATTTTTCCCATTTACTGAACCATCTGCTGAGATTGATATGTCATGGAATGATGGATGGTTAGAAATTGGTGGTTGTGGAATGATTCATCCAAGTGTGCTGGGTCAAGTAAATATTGATTCAGAGAAATTTCAAGGGTTTGCATTTGGTTTGGGGGTAGAGCGATTAACTATGATTAAATATGGGGTTAGCGACCTCAGACCTTTTTTTACCAATGATATCCGTTTTTTAAAGCAATTTGAGATCTAATAATGCAAATATCTAAATTATGGCTTCAAGATTATTTTACCCAGTCTATCAATTCGGTTAATTTAGAGAAAGTGTTAACTATGGCAGGCCTTGAAGTAGAGGATATTAAAGGCTTTTCAGATCTTTCAGATTTAATTATTGTTGGTGAAATTGTCGGAATCGAAAAACACCCAGATGCAGATCGCTTAAATGTATGTCAGGTTGATGTTGGAAATAAAGAGCCGCTTCAAATAGTTTGCGGAGCCCAAAATGCTAGATTGGGAATTAAGGTCCCTTGTGCGATGGTAGGTACAAAATTACCTGAATTTGATATAAAAAAGGCGAAATTAAGAGGGGTAGAATCTGATGGTATGCTTTGTTCAGCTAAAGAAATAGGATTTAGTCAAGAATCTGATGGCTTGCATGAGTTAGATGGTGGCCTTCAAGTGGGGCAGACAATTAAAAGTGCACTTTCATTGAATGACACTATTTATGAATTATCATTAACTCCAAATCGAGCTGACTGCTTAAGCATTATGGGTGTCGCGCGAGAAATATCAGCCCTCACTCAAATACCTCTTAAGACTGAAGTTATTATTCAGGTTGAATCGAATTTTAAATCAAAACAAAATGTTGTGATTGAGGATAATAACGCATGCCCTCGCTATTGTGGACGAGAAATAAGAGGAATAGATAATACAAAAAAACTTCCAGATATTATATTGAGCCGATTAGAAAGCGTAGGGATTAAATCTATTAACCCAGTTGTTGATATTACAAACTTTGTTTTATTCGAAATGGGCCAGCCTCTTCATGCATTTGATAGTAAAAAAATAAGTGGGTCTATAGTAGTTAGAAAGTCAAAGCCACAGGAGTCATTAGGCTTGCTAAACGAGCAAGTAATAGAGTTTAAGGGCGGTGAATTAATTGTTGCGGATGATAAACAACCATTAGCTCTGGCTGGTATTATGGGTGGCGAATTATCTTCAGTAAATCACCGTACTTCAAGTATTTTTCTTGAATGTGCATATTTCGACCCATCGAATATTGCTGGCCGAGCCCGTTCATTTGGTTTGAGCACTGACTCCTCTCATCGATTTGAGAGAGGTGTTGATTTTGGTAGTACTTTTAATGCATTAAATCGAGCCTCAGAGTTAATTCTTAAGTATTGCGGGGGAGAGTGCTCGGATGCAATTGATATTACTTCAAAACTTCCGCAGAGACAGCCTATAACTATAAGAACTAAAAGGGTATCTGATATTCTAGGCGTTGATGTATTAGCCTGTGATGTTGAAAAAATATTGAAAGCATTACATTTTAGCGTAAAAAAAAATGGTGATAACTATATTGTTACACCACCCAGTTATCGATTTGATATAACAATTGAAGAGGATTTAATTGAAGAAGTCATTCGCCTTTATGGTTACGATAATATCCCAGCAATACAGCCTATTATTGAGTCAAATATACTTCGTTCTAATGATAAGGAGAGGTCAGCTTACTCAATCAAATCAGCATTCTCTGATTATGGCTATGATGAAGTTATAACCTACAGTTTTATTAATAAAGAGATTGAAGAAAAGTTGCATGAAAATTTTAATCCTATTGAGTTACAAAACCCAATAGCATCACAAATGAATGTGATGAGATCAAAGTTATGGGGAAGCCACCTAGAGACATTAATCTACAATATTAATAGAGGTCAGTCACAAGTTAGGTTATTTGAAATTGCTTCTGTATATAAAAAGAATGAATCAGTTTTTAAGGAAAATATGATGGTTTCTGGTTTAGTTTACGGCGACCACCTTCATGAACAATGGAGTGAAAAAAAGAGACAAATAAATTATTTTGACATTAAAGGTGACTTAGAAGCAATATCAGTAAACAGTTTAGAATTTATAGTGCCAAAGAAGTCTATACCTAATGCACTGCACCCAGGGCAAACGGCAGAATTATATCAAGATGAAATATCAGTGGGCTGGTTAGGAAAGATTCATCCAGCATGGCAACAATACTTCGAATTGACAGGGAGCGCTTATCTTTTTGAATTTACATTAGAAGCCTTATCACACAGAAAAACAAAAAAAATTGATATTCCCAGTAAATTTAATCCAATAAGAAGAGATATTGCTGTAATTTTTGATAAGGACATATCAGTTGGAGATCTTGTAGTTGCTATAAAAGATGAGGCTATTCCTCGGTTAGTAGATTTTTATCCTTTTGATTTGTATGAAGGGGACGGTATAGAGGAAGGCAAAAAAAGTGTTGCATTTCTAATACTTATGCAAGATACTTATAAAACTCTTGCAGATCAAGATGTTAACAAAATAGTTGAAAGTATTTTGGTGGTATTGAAAAATAAATTTTCTGCAGAATTACGATAAATAGCTTTAGAGATTATTAATAATGACATTAACAAAATCTGAATTAGCAGAATTCCTTTTTGAAAAGGTTGGTTTAAATAAAAGTGAAGCCAAAGAAATGGTTGAAGCTTTCTTTGAAGAAATCCGCCTCTCATTAGAAAAGGGTGAAGGCGTTAAGCTATCAGGTTTTGGAAATTTTGAATTGCGAACAAAATCTGAGAGGCCTGGCCGAAATCCAAAAACAGGCGAAGAAATTCCAATTAAAGCACGTCGTGTCGTAACATTTCATTCCAGCCAAAAGTTAAAAACTAGCGTAGAAGAGAGCACAGCTGGAAAGCAATCATAAAAAGGCATTACCTCTAATTCCAACCAAAAGATATTTTGCTATTGGTGAAGTGAGTGTTTTGTGCGACCTAAAGCCTCATGTTTTAAGATATTGGGAGCAAGAGTTTCCCCAATTAAATCCATCTACACGAAGAGGTAATAGGAGGTATTATCAGCAAGAGGATGTTTTGTTGGTTCGGAAGATTAGAGAGTTACTTTATTTTGAAGGGTTTACAATCCAGGGGGCAAAATTAAGGCTCTCAGACCGACAGTTTATAAAAGATGCTACATCGAAAAACGCTATTCAAAAAGCTCAAGCTGAACTTCCCTTGGCACCAGATGGCTCATCATCAAGCGTTCCAGAAAACCTTAGTAACTTTAAAAGTCAGTTACAAGAGATATTGAAAGTTTTAAAGTAATTGATTTAATTTTGTTCGGGGCGTAGCGCAGCCTGGTAGCGTACTTGCATGGGGTGCAAGGGGTCGTGAGTTCGAATCTCACCGCCCCGACCAATTATTTATCTCAATTAATACCTTAACTACTTTGTTTTTTTCACAAACCAAATCCATACACCTGAAACAGACATAAAAATAAGTAGCAATGCAATTATGTCCATAAAGAACTTACCAGCACTCTTAAATATTACTCCACTATGAAGGTCTAGAATAATCTGCTCTATTGTGATTCCTTCCCCAACATAATATGTTTTAATTTGGTTGTTCATATCTGCTGGGATAGAAATTTTTGTTGACCATTTAACCGCGCCAGAATTTTTTTTAGGTACCCAATTTTCTAGATTTTTATCAGACATAAATTTAATTTCATTTATTTCAATGATAATTCCATCTGAATAAGACCCTATTTTATTAATTTTACGCAATGAGTTCTCAGGTAGCTTAATTTTTTTTATAAAATCGCCTGATTTATTTATTGAGATTATGCTGTTATTAGTTGAAACAATAAATTGGTTATCAAAATTTATAACTCCAACTAACATGTCATTAGATCTCATAATCGATTGAGTGTTCATAAATATTTGGGAGTTAGTTAAGTGGAAAATTTTCCCTTCTACTGAAAATGCTATCTTTGTTTCAGGAACACTTATACCGTAAGCATTTAATAACCAATCCCATGATATCTTGGTCTGATTTAAATTTAGCTTGTCCGTATGGTTTAATGCAATTCCAGTAACAGATAAATGAATAAGCACCAAGCAGACAAATAAACCAATAATGTTATGAAGTTTGAGGAGCCTAGGTAATGTTTTACGTTTCTTCATTTTGTATGTATTCGTCAAGCTTGAGAGCAATTTTTACTATCTTTGTCATTGCCCATAATGATAGGGTTGCACCAGATATACCATCAATATTTTTTGTTAGTTTATTGTTCTTAATCAAACGAGCCCCAATATATTGATCAGTAAATGCCGGATAGCGTATTTCCCATCCACGACTTTCTTTAAACTCTAAGACATTAGCATATAATACCTCTGAATTTTTTATAGATATTCCGAAGGTAATATATTCTACTTTGCCAATCTCCTCTAAAATCCAAGCAGTTTGGGTTTTATCCTTCCAGTATTTAATTCTAAACCCAGAAAAAGGATGGCCTAAAATTTTTTCAATAGGCTCTCTTAGTTTCGATCTGACGGTTATGTTCCGACTTGCAGGGATCTCTCCTTTAAAAACTTCATTAAGGAAGGCCTCTTCTGTTTGATATACACCTTTCGCATAAGGTGTAGTAATAGATGTAAAAATTGCTATTATTGAAAACAATAATAGCAATTTAAATTTTGACAGGATGATAATATTAATTAGGTGCTACCTTCTTTATTTTTAATTAAATTAACAGCGTAATTTAATTCATCATTCCAAGGATTACCTCTTCTCTGCATTTCTTTAAGAAGCCAAACTAAGTAATCTTTCTCTGAATTAGACATAAATGTATCCACCTTTTAATATTATTCTTTATTACTAGAATGCGTAACCAAAACCGAGGTTAATCCCATCTAATTCCTTAGATATACCAGATCCTACACTCTGCATTTGGACATCGGCCTTAAATACCACTTGAGGGTCGATCCACCAGTTAACACCAAAATCTGTTTGTTTGTATGTGGTAGCAGTTGAATTTCCAGCCTCATTATCCCAGTCACTATATCTGGCAAATACGCCAATCTTTTCAGTAAACATATAGCTTGGTTCAACATACCAGCCACTTTGCTCATCTCTACCAAGTGCCTCAGCCCCTGGACCATCTATGTTCCAACCAGCCCAAAGAGCCCTTAATCCAAACTGTCCTTTTTCATAAACAGCATGAACTTCTGTCAATAGAGCAGCATCAGCAGCTTCTCCACCGCCATTTGCAAAGTCAGCCTGGTAATTAAATCCAGCACCAAGAGTTAAGCCTGGTACTTTTGTATATTTAATGGCACCCGTATAAGCCATGTGCTCCGCTTTTGCCTTACCAACTTTTTGTCTACCATCCCTTGGTTTGAATGTAGCTGAAGCCTTGAGGCCACTATGAGCAGCTAACTTAACATTAACACCCTCTACTGGATTATGAGATACCTGTGCCCCAGCCTCCCACCATGTGGATGGAATAATTTGTTTTTCAACCGAATTTCTCTCTACCCCATAAAAAGTATTAGGCTCATGTGTCTCATTTAAGATCCCTAGAGGTAATAGAAATAGACCTGCTTGTATTGAAGTAGATTCATTGTAATCATATTCAACATAAGCTTGTTCTAATTCTACTTCACCTACTTTGCCATCACCTGCAATTGAATGTTCAAGCTCTAACTCTGAAACAAATCGTAGTTTATCGGAATACTCATGATTGAAGAATAATACAAACCTATGAAAATCCACAGCATCTGTGTCTGAATTTCCTATTTGGTCATCAAGCCAATTGCCATGGAGTTCTCCATAACCACCAATAGTAGTTTTACCACTTAATTTTACTTGGGCCTTTATTGCCTCGTCAGTTGCGACAGCAACATCCTCAACTTCTCCTTTAAGGGCCGTATTTTCACTTTTAAGCTCTTTAATTTCATTTTTTAGCTCAAGCATCATATCCATAATTTCTTGATTAGAGGGAGCGGCATTTGCCGTAATGCTCGCAAAGAGCATAGAGGTTATTAGTATTTTCTTTTTATCCATTATATAGTTTCCTTTTAATCTTAATGAGAATCATTCTCATTATAGATGCGAATGATTCTCATTACAACAATTAATTGGTAAATTTATATTTTATGTGTGGTTAACAAACAACAATATTTTTGTAAGTTGTAATTAATTGATGTAATTATTTATCAGTGCATAAAAAATCAACTAATTTGCAAGTTATTGATATTTATGATTATATCGTTAGAATTGGTAAAGTTATATTGAGGTATAATATCTAATAATCTGCATTAGGAATGAAGTAATGGAAGCAGTAATATTTGATACAGAAACTACAGGAAAAAATAACCCCACCTTAATAGAGGCAGCATGGCTATCAGTTGAGCAGGTCGATCCACTAATAACTTCTGAAAGTTTTTGCGAGAGATATAAACCAGAAAAGTTAATTGAGCTAGGGGCACTTGCAGTTCATCATATCCTTGATGAAGAGTTAGTGAATTGCTCGCCTGCAGATACATTTAAGCTTCCAGAAGGTATTGAATATATTATTGGACATAGCATCGATTACGACTGGGCAGTAGTTGGATCTCCTAATGTCAAAAGAATTTGTACATTAGCTCTAGCTAGAAAAGTATGGCCTAACATTGACGCATACTCCCAAAGTGCTCTTCTGTACTATCTTGATAGAGTAAATGCAAAGGAAATTTTGAAGAACGCACATTCAGCAGGGGCTGATGTCAGAATTTGCGCTAAGATTCTCAGTGAGATTTGTAAAATTTTAAATGTTAACTCTATGGAGGGTTTATGGCATTTAAGTGAGGAGGCTAGAATTCCAAGAGTTATGACATTCGGAAAGCATAAAGGCCTACCCATTTCAGACGTTCCAAATGACTATAAAAGATGGCTGTTGAGCCAAGATAATATAGACCCTTATTTGATTCAAGCCTTAAGTAACTAATTCTTATAATGAGCACAACAGAAGAACAGGTAAGAATATCAAAGATACTGTCTGAACTAGGCCTATGTTCTAGAAGAGAGGCTGATAAATATATCGAACAAGGTTTAGTTTTATTAGATGGCGAAGTTATAAGTGAGTTAGGAACTCGCGCCTATCGAAGTCAAAAAGTAGAGCTTATGAAAAAAGCTTCTGTTATTCAAGCATCCAAAGCAACTGTCATACTAAATAAGCCTGTTGGTTACATTTCTCATCTAGATGATGATAAAGAATTCACTCCTGCATCAAGCCTTGTTATCCCAGATAATTTTTATATTAATAATGAGGCAAGACAGAGCTCAAGGTTTAACACAACGGGTCTTGCCCCAGCAGGGCGACTTGATATTGATTCATCTGGTTTGCTTGTCCTTACTCAAGATGGCCGTATAGCTAAACAAATAATTGGTGAGAACGCAATAATGGAAAAAGAGTATTTAGTTCGTGTTGACGGAACATTAAAAAATAATTCCATGGATTTACTTAATCATGGCCTTACTCTTGATGGTTATAAGTTAAAGCCTGCAAAAGTTTTTTGGCAAAATGAAGATCAATTAAGCTTTACATTGACTGAGGGCCGTAACAGGCAGATAAGAAGAATGTGTGAGTTAGTTGGAGTTAAGGTAATTGGATTAAAGCGCGTAAGAATAGGAAATGTTAGACTTGGCGATATTCCAACTAAGCGTTGGCGATTTTTAGAGCCTAATGAAAATTTTTAATTAAAAACATACTATGAATAAATTAATTGCCACTACTGCCATTATTATTATTTCTACAATTGGCCATACTAAAGAATTAACTTATTCCGAATTTACTTTAGGTAATTCTTTCTCTCCGATTGATGAATCCTACCTTGAGTTAGAGGCAAAATGCAGAAAGAGTTATGACGAAAGAAATCAAAAGAAATACTATGAGGTTCTCTTCTACAGCAAGGGAAAACATGTTTTTGATCTTAATAAACACTTTAAGTCAAACCTAGTTGGGCGTAAGAATCTAAAGGTACCATTTTATTCATTATCTGTATGGAATTGGTTCGATACGCTAGCAATTAAGACACAAAAACATAAATTTATGACAAATACAGCCCAGAAAACAATGAGAAGAAATGAGTTAATTCCAGAAGGTCTATTTTCTGATATTGTCAGATACGGTAAATTTAAGGTTTATTTTCACTATCTACTAGATAACTCAAAGAGTGTTGGTAATTTTAAGATTATCAATCCTACAGTTGTAAGAGATTGCGTAAGCTAACCTGCTATTTTCAATGGAATTTTTAATAAGTGATTACCTTACTGCTTTCTTTATTTTTCTAGGAGCAGTTCTTTACTCCTCAGTTGGTCATGGGGGAGCATCATCTTATATAGCCATTATGGCCTTTATGGGATCACCGATATCATCCATTAAACCAATTGGGTTAATTCTAAATATTATTGTATCTTCAGTAAGTAGCTATCGCTTTATTAAACATCGATTATTTAATATCAAAGTATTCATACCTGTTGCTCTAGGATCAGTTCCTGCTGCATTTTTAGGCGGGTACATTGATCTTCCTGAAAATATTTATCGACCTTTAGTAGGTTTGATTTTAATTGCTGGGGGATTACAATTTCTTTTTAATATATTTCGTTATTCTGGAATTGTTAACAATAAGGTTAATCCATTTCTGGGATTTTTTGCAGGATTATTAATAGGATTTATTTCTGGCCTAACTGGAACAGGCGGCGGAATATTTCTATCTCCATTAATTGTGTTTCTTGGCTGGACTAGTGTAAAAGGTGCATCGGGAACGGCGGCTTTATTCATTTTATTCAATTCTATTGCTGGATTACTAGGTAATTTATCCTTGGTTAAAATTCTCCCCCCAGAAATTTATTTATACTCTTTAGCAGTTATATTAGGTGTCTTAATTGGCACTCAATTAGGAATTAAGTATTTAATGGAGGAGGGCGTAAAGAAATCATTAGGTGTAGTATTAATAATTGCAGGTATTAAATTTATTTTTACGTAAAGGAAATGTGTTGAATATAAGGCAATCAAGTAGACAGTTTTTTTGGTTATTTATTATTATAGGTTTTTTCTTAGCAATTTTTTTGTGGGTTTCTGAATATTTTTCGCATCAAATCTTTGTTGAAGAGTTGGCTCGTCAGGTCAGTTTATGTTCTGAGTCTACTAGAAGATGTGATATCGATGAGCTTCTAAAAATTTCATCAGATAGATTAAATGCTAATCAAGCAAAGATTATTGAGTTGAATTCATTGGTTAATGGCTACTATCAATTCTTAATTAAAACACTATATATTTTTATTATTTTTATCCTGATTGGCTGCATACCGGCCATTAAGGACTTTTATTATGAGATACAGTCATACTTAAATTTAAAGCGTTAACCTTAAAGCTTAAATACTATTTTCTCTAGGGTAAAGGTTTCACCTTTTGTGTCAGTTGCTTGAACTGTCAATTTTCCGGAATTTTTTGTTTTGAAACTAAATTTAATATATGGATCCTGGCTAATACTGATTCCACTCTTCACATTTAGAATTTTCTCTCCGTTAAAACTAAAAGCAACGTCGTTAACATACCACTCCGGGACATACCAACCGTTGATTGAATCTTTCATAAGCCCAGTAAAGTTAGGATGTTTAATTCGAGTTGTTACATAGCGATTTTTTGATTTAAGAAGTATTTTACCTAAATCTGCTGTGTGTTGGGGGTCTGTTGAATCCATATAGCCACTGCAACCGCCAGATGCTCTAATTGCAACCTGACTCATATACAACTTGCCGTCGGTAGATTCACCAACAACCCTCACAAATGAGTCTGTTTCCATTCGGATTCTTGTGGATAAATTCAGCGATTGTGTTTTTTTTGTCAATTGATAGGTGGCTGCATGCTGAACTGGATTACCATCAATTATTAAAAATATCTGTTTCATTTCAATGCCTTCTTTTTCGGCTAATTGAATGGTTACTGGAACCTGGGCCCCACTTGAAGCTCTCTTAGGACCTGATATCCTAATAAAATCAGCTGTAATAATTTCCTTATTGTCAAACATTTTTTCATGTATGTATTGCCAGAGTTCAGGGTTAGCTTCAGACTTAGCAAAAAGTGATAGGGACAGAAGTGAACTAAATAATAGTATTTTTATAAGCACCATGCTTTTCAAGTTAGTATCCATAATACTAATCTAATCTAATCTACTTTAAATGTCCAGAGGAAGCCAATGATTATAACGAGATTTTATAAACTGTTTATAGGCATTACATTTATCTTAATGCCTATATATATTTTTGCTGATGAAATAATTAAGGACGCCTTAGATGGTGAGCCACATGCTCAATATTTACTTGGGAAGGGCCTTTTAGGTGATAATGATAGTAGCGGTCTTGTTCATATATTAATTGCTTCGACACAAGGGCATCTCAAGAGTATTTTACTATTAGAATCTTTAAATAAAAGCAAACCTGAACTAGATAATTACAGGACATTACTATCCTCACAATGTAAGTATATATCCATAGTAGGCGAGCTATCTGAGGTGAAGAAAAAAGAGCTCCGTAATAATGGAAACACAGGTGACGTAACCACTCAGTTTTGCATGTGGATCTATTATGTAAATAACCTAGGAATTCAAAAGCCAGAAGCATACACCTGGTTAAAACAAGCAGCTGGCAATAATCACCCAGAAGCATTATTAGGTTTAGGGCTTTTATATCATTACGGCTATATTGTGCCAGAAGAAAAATTAAAAGCTATCCGTCTTTTCAATAAATCAAAAGAGCTAGGATTTGATTTGTCTGATGGCTTACTAAAAGCCCTTTAAATAAGGCAGTTGACACTTTGGCATAAACTTGTCAAAGTAATGCAAAGGAAACGAACTATCGTATTCTTAAGTATGGAATAAATTTGTAAATAAATGATCTAAATTTTATTAGGAGGAAATAAGATGAAGAAGTTATTACCTGCAGTTTTTTTAGCTATTTTTTTAGGTGGATGTTCTGCTACCCCTGAAGCTGAAGCACCGTTCCATCCAACAGATAGTGCCGCCCTTAGTAATCAAGGTGGTAAGGGTGAAACAGGCGATGGATCTGAAGTTGATTTCGGTTTAGATGAGCCAGAAGAAGTACCGTTCCATCCAACAGATAGTGGTGCCCTTAGTAATCAAGGTGGTAAGGGTGAAACAGGAGACGGGTCGGAAGTTGATTTAATGAGTAACCAGTAATAGTTAAAATTTCTATATCTATTATTAAGATGTAATAAAATAATGGGCTGAATAAGTTTTAAATCAGCCCTTTTTTATTGCCTAAATATTTTAAACCCTCTCATGATTTTACTTAGTCTAAGTTCATGTTCATCTTCATAGTAAAAATATTCCATTAGATCTAATATAGATTTGTAAATCTCAAGTTGAACCTTTGCAATTATTTGTAATTGCATCTTCATCGAACTGGTTTATGTTATTAACTTTTATTAACATAAACAAGGAGAAATACTATGTGGACACAACCTCAAGCAACTGAAATGCGTTTTGGTTTTGAAGTAACTATGTACGTTTGTAATCGCTAATTTCATATGAAATTTAGTTATTGTAAGAATGCAGAAATTACTCTTTGGCCGTATCATAATTGGAAATGTACTTGTCCAATTTGTTCTGCCAAATCTAATTAATTAACTTTTCTTTAAGGAGAAATATTATGTGGACAACACCAGCAGCTACAGAAATGCGTTTTGGTTTTGAAGTAACCATGTACGTAATGAATAAATAATTTTATTATTTACTCATAAAAAAAGCCCGATTTTATCGGGCTTTTTTTACATTATAGATATAATGCGCCTTATGAAAAAAATTCTCTTTACTTTATTATTTGTTTTTCCTATTCCTTCATACGCCGATTGGGATCTAATCTATAAGGATGAAACAATAAAATCAGAATACTTCATGAACCTCAATAACTACAAAAGGAACAAAAATAAGGTGAGGGCATGGACATTAGAAAATTTTTTAGAGCCGCAGAAAATTCAACCTTTAGAATATCTCTCTGTTAAGAGTTTTGTTGAATTCAATTGTAAGGAACCTAGCCTTAGGATTTTAGCTTATTCTCTTTATGAAAAAAATATGGGCTCCGGAAAAACAGTCTTCTCAAAAGGAAGTCCTATGCAATGGATGAAAATCAATAACAATACAATATTTTCAAGCTATTTTGACATAATATGCTCTGAATCAAAACAAGAATAATTTGATATTAAATTAGAATGTAATCTGATTAATGGGTAAGTACTTACTAAGAATTCTTCTAAATTGATCCTTTATTTTTTCAAGCATGTTCGGCGTATCTGCTTCAAAACGCAAAACAATTACTGGTGTGGTATTTGATGCTCTAATTAGTCCAAATCCACTTTTATACTCAACCCTTAAGCCGTCAATCATAATAACTTCCAATGAATCTTCAAACTTTGCTTCTTTTTGAAGTTTTTTGATTAATTTATGCTGAGCTCCCTCATCAAGTTTAATATTAATTTCTGGTGTACTAAATCCCTTAGGAAGTGCTTCAAGGATCTGCGAGGGATTGCTATATTTACTTAATATTTCTAACAACCTTGCTCCAGCATATAATCCATCATCAAAGCCATACCAACGATCAGCAAAAAAAGTGTGCCCGCTCATCTCTCCGGCAAGAAGTGCAGATTCTTTTTTCATTTTTGCCTTGATTAACGAGTGGCCAGTTTTCCAAATCATTGGAATGCCACCTTTATCCTTAATCCACTTAAACAGATGCCGCGTAGATTTGACATCAAAAATAACAGTAGCCCCTGGATTATTATCTAAAACATCTTCAGCAAACAGTAAAAGCTGTCGATCGGGGTAAATAATTTCGCCTGATTTTGTTACGACACCTAACCGATCCCCATCCCCATCAAATGCTAAACCTAACTCACTACTTGTATTTTTTAGATTCTGCTGAAGGTCAATTAGGTTTTTTGGGTTAGAAGGGTCTGGATGATGATTAGGAAAATTACCATCAACATTACAAAAAAGAGAATTTACCTTAACGCCCAAACCAGAAAATAATTCTTCCGCACACACTCCAGCTGAACCATTTCCGCAATCTATAGATATTTCCATCAATCTTTGTAGTTGAATATTTTCTTTTATTTTATTTAGGTAATTACTTTTAATTTCCTGATGGTAAAGCTTTCCCTTTCCACAATGAAAATCATTATCAATAATTCTATGATATAAAAGCTGAATATCATCTGATGAGAGCGTTATTCCGGCGACCATCATCTTGAGTCCATTATATTCAGGTGGATTATGGCTTCCAGTAATCATTACTCCTGTATGTGTTTCAAGGAGATGCGTAGAAAAATACAACATTGGGGTTGTAACTAGACCAATATTAACGACATCAATACCGGTTGAAAGTAAACCAGATATTAATACATTGCTTAATTTTGGGCTTGATAGTCTTCCGTCGTAACCTACACAGATTTTTTTTTGTTTCTTTTTGGCGGCATAACTTCCCAAAGCCCTACCAATTTGTTCTACAGTTTCTATTGTTAGAGTTTTATCTACAACCCCGCGTATATCATAAGCCTTAAAAATATTAGGCTCAGGTAAATTATTCATATTCATCTATCCATGCCAATTGAATGCCCTCTAGTAATCTTTCACCGCACTTACTATGGTCATCATCAAATCCTTCTAGCTCAATAATCCATTTGAATAAATCAGTAAATCGAATGGTTTTAGGATCTAATTCTGGATTTAGATCAAATAGTTTTTCTGCTATCTCTTGTGTGTCAGTCCACTTCATAATTCCCCTTTTATTTCTAATTTTAGAACTAAATAATAAACCATAGCTCCAACCTTTTTAATTAAAATTATATTCTAGACTAAATCGTTACATAAAATTTAATGGTCTAGCCATGATAAAATAATATTTTCAAACTTACTTACTAACTATGTTTAATAAAAACCAAAATTTAAAGCAAGCTGACCCAGAATTATGGGATCAAGTTATTAATGAAAATGAACGACAAGAAGCTCATATTGAGTTAATTGCATCAGAAAACTATACCAGTCCAGCCGTTATGGAGGCACAGGGATCGCAATTAACTAATAAATATGCAGAGGGCTATATTGGTAGAAGATTCTATGGTGGGTGTGAGTTTGTTGACGTAGTTGAGCAGCTAGCTATTGATAGACTTAAGGAATTGTACGGAGCTGAGTATGTTAATGTCCAGCCACATTCTGGTAGCCAGGCTAATCAAGCAGTTTATTTTTCTGTCCTAAAGCCAGGAGACACAATTATGGGAATGAATCTTGGGCATGGTGGACATTTAACTCATGGATCTCCTGCAAACCTTTCTGGGAAATTATTTAATATTGTTCCTTATGGACTCAATAAAAATGAAGAGATTGATTATGATGAAATGGAAAAATTAGCATTAGAATTTAAGCCCAAACTAATTATTGGTGGGGCATCTGCTTATGCCTTAAGATTTGATTGGGAAAAAATGTCTCAAATTGCAAAGAAAATAGGTGCTTATTTCATGGTTGATATGGCACACTATTCAGGCTTAATTGCTGGAGGAGTTTATCCGAATCCAGTTCCTTTTGCTGATTTTGTGACTTCAACCACTCATAAATCACTAAGAGGTCCTCGTGGAGGATTTATCATTGCGAAGCCGGAGTATGAGAAAATTATTAATTCATATGTATTCCCGGGGATTCAAGGTGGGCCATTAATGCATGTGATTGCAGGAAAAGCTACCGCATTTCTAGAGGCTCTTAAGCCAGATTTTAAGATTTATCAGGGGCAAGTAATTAAAAATGCTCAGGCGATGGTAGCAGCGCTCCAGGCTAGAGGTTATCAAATTATCTCAGGTCGAACAGAGTCCCATGTATTTCTTGTGGATTTACGTCCAAAAAGTTTAACAGGGAAAGCTGCTGATATTTTATTAGGAAAAGCTAATATTACTGTCAATAAAAATTCAATCCCAAACGATCCAGAAAGCCCGTTTGTAACCTCAGGAATTCGTCTAGGAACACCAGCAATTACAACTAGAGGATTTAAAGAGGAGGAGTCTAAAATGGTAGCAGATTATATTGCAGATGTTTTGGACCAACCAGATAATGAAAATAATATAGAGTTAGTTAGGAACAAGGTAAGCCAGCTAACTAAAAAATTTCCCGTATACGGTTAATTAATTTATGAAATGTCCCTTTTGCTCAGAAGCAGATACGCAAGTCATTGATTCGCGAGTCAATGAGCAGGGAAATTCTATTAGACGGAGGCGCCGTTGTTCTAGTTGCGAGAAAAGATTTACGACCTATGAGCATGTAGAGCTATCGCTACCTCAAGTAGTAAAGCAAGATGGAAAGCGAGAAGATTTTAGCAGGGATAAGTTACTCCGCTCATTTAAAAGAGCCCTACATAAGCGACCTGTACCCATTGAATTTATCGATCAAGCTGTTGAAAGTATTGTAACTAAAATTTTAGCTAAGGGGGATGGAGAAATTTTTTCAAGAGATATGGGGGAGATTGTTATGTATGAATTAAAAAAACTAGATAAGGTAGCCTACATAAGATTTGCTTCGGTTTATAGAAGCTTTTCTGATGTCGAGGATTTTAACGATGCCATTAAAAATCTTGATTAACCGTTGAAAGAACAGCCGCTGATTTATAGTTTTATGAGTCAGGCACTTAGCCTGGCAATTAAAGGCGCGGTTACAACAAAGCCTAACCCATCGGTTGGTTGTATTATTGTTCGAGAAAACAACATTATTGGCCAAGGCTACCACTCAAAAGCAGGTGGGATGCACGCTGAAATAATAGCACTAAAGGAAGCTGGCGAGCTTTCTCGTAATGCTGATTTGTACGTCACTCTAGAGCCGTGTGCTCATTATGGAAGAACACCACCATGTATCGAGAGTATTATATCAGCAGGAATTAAGCGGGTTTTTATCGCAATGAAGGACCCCAATCCTTTAGTGAAGGGAAAAGGTATTTCAATATTAAGAGAAAACAATATTGAGGTTATCACAGACATATTAATAGAGCAGGCAAAAGAAATTAATCTTGGCTTTATTTCTAGAATGACTTTGAGTCGCCCTTATATCCGATCAAAAATTGCTACCTCGCTAGATGGCAGAACAAGTCTAGTAAGCGGAGAAAGCCAATGGATATCATCTGAAGATTCAAGAAAAGATGTTCAAGTATGGAGGGAGAAGTCCTGCGCAATTTTAACTGGAGTAGGGACAGTCAATAATGACAACCCAAATTTAACGGTACGACATATTTCTGAGCAACAACAACCATTGAGGATAATTTTGGACAGTAACCTCTCCATAAATCCTAATTCGAAAATTTTAACCCAAGAAAATGTATTATTAATTTATGGGGACGATCCTAAGAATAAGCTAAAATTATTAACAGACTTAAAAGTTCGAACCCTTCAGCTACCATTAATTAACAAAAGAATTAATCTTCATAAACTTATGGAGTATTTATCTCAAATTGAAATTAATAATCTATGGATCGAGGCCGGACCAAATTTAAACGGTTCCTTCCTGGAGTTAGGCTTAATAGATGAGTTGATAGCTTATATGGCTCCAATTTTGCTTGGGGGAAATGCAAATCCGATGTTTAATAACCCCACCTTAAAATCAATTGAAAATAAAATTCATCTAAAATTACATGATGTTAGATGTGTGGGTTGTGATCTAAGAATACAGTCTAGAGTAATAAGATAAAAAAATGTGGATTGACAGTCATTGCCACTTAGATTTTTTCCCCTTACCATCAATTAAAAAAGCATTAGAATCTGCAAGAAAATCTCAAATAAGTAATATTATTATCCCATCGGTTAGCCCAGCGAATTTATCTCGTGTTCAAGATTTAGCTGGGCAAGACGATACTCTTTCCTACGCATTAGGTTTTCATCCAATGTATATCGATAAAATTAATGAGACTAATCTCATTAAATTATCAGATTTCGTTAAGAACAGCTCTCCAGTTGCAATTGGTGAAATTGGAATAGACCTATTTGTTAGAAAAGACAATATTAATAAGCAGGAACATTTTTTAGTGTCCCAATTAAAACTTGCCATTGAATATGATTTACCAGTAATTTTACATACAAGGAGTGCCGTTGATATTATTTTAAAGCACTTACGCCGTCACAAAGTTAGGGGTGGGATAGCCCATGCATTTAATGGCAGCAATCAACAGGCTTATCAATTTATTGATTTGGGATTTAAATTAGGTTTTGGTGGGGCAATGACATATCCTAGAGCAAAGCATATTCAGAGGTTGGCTAAGGAGCTTCCCATCGAATCTATTGTACTAGAAACAGACTCACCAGATATGCCACCGTTTTGGCTGAAAAGAGGTCAGCAAAACCAACCCAAAGAATTAGAGAAAATTGGAATATTTTTAGCGCAATTAAGGGGCTTGGATACCCTTAAAATGGCTAAAATTATCAGTAAAAATACCTTCCAAGTACTACCAAGATTAAGTAAGTTATACACATGACCTCAACTCATACATTAACATTTGAGAAAAAATCTAATGTTCTCAATGACATATATTAAGTTATTGTTTTAAAAGGTTTTTTTTAACGATTAAAAATTAAGCGATTAAAAAATCTCCTTTAGAATTCAATGCTTGCAAATTTATATAACTTTAATTCACAATGTTATCCACAGATATTGTGGATGAAATATACGATAATTTTACTTAGGATTAAACTATGTTTGTTGAAGGAAAATTCCACAGGACGATAGAAGCCTCTAGTGACCTCACTAGAGTCACAATAATTGATCAGACGACTCTGCCATTTGAGTTTAAATTAATAGATCTTAAGAGCCTTGAGGATGTTATTCAAGCTATCAAATTTATGCAAGTCAGAGGTGCACCATTAATAGGGGTAACATCTGCCTTCGGAATCGCATTAGCAATGAATAATGATCCTTCGGATCAGTCGCTTATGAAGGCGGCTATTTCTCTCAAGGAATCAAGACCTACTGCAGTTAACTTAGCATGGGCAGTAAATAAAATGTTGGAGCATTTGAAGGGTTATGAATTCAATCATAGAGCAAATGTCGCTTGGAGTTATGCTAGCGAATTAGCTGAGGAAGATATTAAAACCAACAAAAATATTGGAAGGGCAGGCTTGCCATTGTTAAAAGAGATAAAAAGTTCTCCACTTAATATTTTAACCCACTGTAATGCAGGCTGGTTAGCTACTATTGATCACGGCACTGCCCTCAGTCCAATATACCAAGCATTTGAAGAGGGTGTCGATATTCATGTTTGGGTAGATGAGACTAGACCTCGCAATCAAGGAATGAACCTTACAGCCTGGGAGTTAACTCAGGCCAAAATACCGCATACCATTATTTCAGATAATACTGGGGGTTTGTTAATGCAGCAGGGTAAGGTTGATTGCGTAATAGTTGGTGCTGATCGCATATCAATAGATGGGCAGGTCTGCAATAAGATAGGGACTTATCTAAAAGCACTGGCAGCAAAGGCTCACAATATTCCTTTTTATGTAGCTGCTCCATTAAGTACTGTAGATAAAAACTTCATGGGAGAGCACCAGCCATTTGAGATAGAATGCAGGGACCCTGATGAATTACTTAGAATTAAAGGGATGAATAATGATGGGATAATTTCAGAGGTTAAAATTGGATTGTCTAATGCATATAATCCAGCTTTTGATATAACGCCGCCTGAATATATTTCAAAGATAATCTGTGAAAAAGGAAGTTGTAATCCTGAATCTATAGGAGCGCTTTTATTATGAAAAAAGAAATATCGCAACAAGAAGATTTATTTCAATCTTCGCTAATACTAAGCCGACAAGGTATGAATCATGGGGCTACAGGCAATTTAAGTTGTAGAAGTAATAATACTTTTATTATTACACCTAGCGGTGTTAATTTAGAAAATTTAGATGCAGGTTCAATGGTGGAATTAGGTATTGACGGCAAGGTTACTGGATCAGAAAGCAATTATAAGCCATCATCTGAATGGCTCTTTCATCGAGATATTTATGCTTCAAGAGATGATGTTAATGCGATTGTTCATACACATTCAGTTTTTTCAAGCACATTAAGTGTGTTAGGGGAAGGTATTCCCTCTTTTCACTACATGATAGCAGTTGCAGGTGGAGATTCTATTAGATGCTCTGATTACGCATTGTTTGGGACGCAGGAGCTGTCTAATAATATTATTTCTGCAATGGAGCAAAGGAAAGCTTGCCTCATTTCTAATCATGGCATGATTGCAATAGGTAAAGATTTGAATGAAGCCATTAATATTGCCATTGAAGTCGAGCATCTTGCACAGCTTTATGTTCAAGCAAAAATGATTGGTACCCCGAAATTATTAAATAATAGTCAAATGCTCGAGGTAATCAATAAGTTTAAAACTTATGGAGAATGGTCAAAAGATTAAACTATTCATTGTGAGACTTAAGGCTTTAAAGTAAAATCTTATATCGTCAGCAAATTTTTAAAGATGCCTTCTAATGACCAAATATATTTTTGTAACTGGCGGTGTAGTTTCCTCTCTTGGTAAGGGTATTTCTGCCGCTAGTCTTGGAGCAATTCTAGAATCTCGAGATTTGAATGTGACGATGCTAAAACTGGATCCTTACATTAATGTCGACCCTGGAACAATGAGTCCGTTTCAACATGGCGAAGTTTTTGTAACAAATGATGGCGCAGAAACTGATCTTGACTTAGGTCATTATGAACGATTCATATCTTCAAAAATGACAAAGAAAAATAATTTCACAACAGGTCAAATCTACGATAGTGTTATTAAGAAAGAGAGAAGGGGTGAGTACCTTGGTAAAACAGTTCAGGTAATCCCTCATATCACTGATGAGATAAAGCTGCATATAAGAAATGGTGCTAAAGATTCTGATATTGCAATCATTGAAGTCGGGGGAACGGTTGGAGATATTGAGTCACTGCCATTTTTAGAGGCTATTCGACAAATGGGTTTTGAAGAAGGCAGAGATAATGTTTGCTATATACATTTAACTCTATTGCCCTGGATTGCAACGGCTGGAGAGCTTAAGACAAAACCTACTCAGCACTCTGTAAAAGAATTGAGAGAGATTGGTATTCAGCCAGATATATTGTTATGCCGATCAGAGCGACCGATTCCCCAAGAAGAGAGAGATAAAATTGCCTTATTTACAAATGTAGCAACTAAAGCCGTTATCTCAGCTACTGATGCAGATTCCATTTATCGTATTCCAACGATGTTGCATGAGCAATCAATGGACGTGATTGTTTGCGAAAAATTAAATATCAACCCAAAAAAAGCTGATCTTTCCCAGTGGAAAAAAATTATTAAGTTGTTAGATGGTGCGAATAAATTAGTTAATGTCGCATTCGTTGGGAAGTATGTTGATTTAACTGAGTCTTATAAGTCATTAACCGAGGCTTTAATTCATGCTGGCTTTCATAACAACGCCAAGGTTAAAATTCAATTTATTGATTCTGAAAAAATTCAAAAGAAAGGAATTGATGAGTTAAAAAATGTTGATGCAATTTTGATTCCTGGTGGTTTTGGTGTCAGGGGAACAGAGGGAAAAATAAAAGCAATTCAATTTGCAAGGGAAAATAAGATTCCATTTCTGGGAATTTGTTTGGGTATGCAGCTAGCGGTAGTCGAATATGCAAGAAACAAAGCAGGGCTGTCCAATGCGAATAGTACAGAATTTGATAATCTTTCGAAGCATAAAGTCGTTGGATTAATGGCTGAATGGAAAACTGCTGAAGGTGAATTAATAAAAAGAGATGAAAATTCAGATCTAGGTGGAACAATGCGATTGGGAGCTCAAAAGGCACCAATAATAAAAGATACTTTGGCTTATGATGTTTATGGTTCTGAAGTAAACGAAAGACATCGACATCGCTATGAAGTCAATAATTCATACGTAGATCAGTTAATCCAAGCAGGTTTAGTTGTTTCATCTAGAACGCCATCTGAGAATTTATGTGAGATCATAGAGCTCTCAAAAGAGGATCATCCATGGTTCTTTGGCTGTCAATTTCATCCAGAATTTACATCAAATCCAAAAGTTTCTCACCCATTATTTTTATCATTTATTAATGCTGCATTATCTTATCAAAAAGGTTGAACAATGAAATTATGTCACTTCAATGCAGGACTAGACCACCCCCTATTTTTAATAGCTGGGCCTTGCGTCATTGAGTCAGAATCCATGACTATAGACGTGGCTGGAAAACTAAAGGAGATGTGTGATGATTTAAATATTCCTTTTATCTTTAAATCCTCTTTTGATAAAGCAAATAGAAGTTCAAATAAAACATTCCGTGGGTTTGGTATAGACGAGGGTCTGAGAATTTTAGATTTGGTTAAAAAGCAAATAGAGGTCCCTATTTTAACTGATATACATGATATATCTCAAATTGAAGCAGTTGCGAGTGTCGTTGATGTTCTTCAAACTCCAGCATTCTTATGTCGACAAACTGATTTTATTTCGGCGGTAGCAAAATCAGGTAAGCCAGTGAATATAAAAAAAGGCCAGTTTCTAGCTCCTCATGATATGAAGCAGGTAGCTCAAAAAGCTAAGGATGCAAATGGCGGAAAAGATAATATTATGGTTTGTGAGAGAGGAGCATCTTTTGGTTACAATACTTTGGTCTCAGACATGAGGAGTTTATCAATCATGAGAGAAACTAATTGCCCAGTGGTATTTGATGCTACGCATTCTGTTCAGCAACCAGGGGGTCAGGGAGATAGAAGTGGTGGGCAAAGCGAATTTGTCCCTCTTTTAGCAAGAGCAGCAGTTTCGTGTGGAATATCAGGAATTTTTATGGAAACCCATCCGAATCCAAAAGAGGCTTTATCGGATGGTCCTAACGCAGTTCCTTTGAAGCATATGAAAAAATTACTTGAAGTTCTTAAAGAGCTTGATTACACAGTTAAGTCAAAAAAATTATTTCAGTTAGGAAGTTAAAATGAAGGCGATACAGGGTGTTCGAGGACGAATGGTTATTGACTCGCGGGGAAATCCAACCGTGGAAGCTGAAGTAGAGCTTAATGATTGTTCAATTGGTAGGGCATCAGTCCCGTCAGGTGCATCCACTGGAAGTAAGGAAGCTATTGAGCTTAGAGATAACGATAAATCTGCTTACCTGGGTAAGGGGGTGAGCCAAGCCATTAATAATATTAATAATATTATCGCTCCAGCCCTGAAAGGTAAGTCCGTAGAGAATCAAGAAGACCTTGACAGTATTATGCTTGAATTAGACGGAACGGAGAATAAGTCAAATTTAGGCGCAAATGCTATTTTGGCAGTATCCATGGCCGCTGCGCATGCTGGTGCTATAAGTCAGAAAAAGCACTTATTTGAATTTTTAAATCCTGATGGCCCATACAGTATGCCGACTCCAATGATGAATATTATTAATGGAGGCGCACATGCTGATAATAATGTCGATATTCAGGAGTTTATGATCATACCTGCTGGACTTAAAACATTTTCTGACGCTATTCGATGTGGCGCAGAAATTTTTCATGCCCTAAAGAAAAATTTAAATAGAAATAATTTAGCTACAACCGTTGGCGATGAGGGAGGATTCGCTCCAAATTTGAACTCTAATGAAGCTGCATTACAATTAATTATGGAATCAATCGAGATGGCTGGATATGAACCTGGCAAGCAGGTATTTTTAGGGCTTGACTGCGCAAGCACAGAATTTTTTAAGGATGATAACTACTATTTGGATTCAGAGAAAATATCCTTAAATTCTTCTCAAATGACAGACTACTTAGCAACCTGGTGTGATAAATATCCAATTATTAGTATAGAAGATGGTATGAGTGAGTTTGACTGGGAAGGATGGGGAGTGCTAACAGAAAAGTTAGGAAAGAAAATTCAGCTAGTAGGGGATGACTTATTCGTCACGAATCCTAAAATTCTTAAAGAAGGAATTGAGAGGAAAGTAGCAAATTCTGTATTAATCAAAGTCAATCAAATTGGAACATTGTCAGAAACATTTGAGACTATAAAGATGGCGAAGCATGCAGGGTATACTTCTGTGATCTCACACCGATCAGGTGAGACCGAGGATACAACAATTTCAGATATAGCGGTAGCAATGAATGCCATGCAAATAAAAACTGGCTCTATGTCTCGTTCTGAGAGAATTGCAAAATATAATCAGTTGCTAAGAATTGAAGAATATTTAGATGAAAAAGTTGCCTATGCTGGTTTATCTGCTTTTTATCAAATAGATAAAAGAACGTGAGAGCACTCACCGTTATTTTCATTTTGTTAATCTTACTAATCCAATACCCGCTGTGGGCTGGAAGGGGCGGCTGGTATAATGTTTTTCAGTTAACAAGTAAGTACGAGGTCCAGAAAAAAATTAATAACGAGTTAAAAAAGAAAAATAATGCCTTAAGAGCAGAGGTAATTGATTTAAAAAAAGGAACAGATGCAATCGAAGAAAGAGCAAGAGAGGAGCTTGGTATGATAAAAAAAGGAGAGACTTATTTTCAGGTAATAAATAAAGCTAAACAATAAAAAAAAATTTTAATCTAGCTTAAATTTTTCTATTTCAGACTTACTAATATCAACATTAATACCATTTAGTGTTAGATTATTTAATGCCGAATTAATTCGTGCTTCAATCAATAAAACAAATTTCTCATTGTCCGTGCGAGCAATATCCACAACTTGTCCAACCAAATCTTCACCATCTACTAAATCATCACCATACAAAGGCTGCGATTCACTATTAAAGGATGCTTTATACATTCTTCTTTTTGGTTTTCCTAAGTAATGAGTGCGCGCAACAATTTCTTGTCCGGTGTAACAGCCTTTTTTAAAATTAATAGCATCAATTATGTCTAAATTAATTGATTGTGGAATAAATATTTCTTGTGTTTCATGAAAGATATTCGGAATACCTGATTGGATATTATGAGAAGACCAAGCGTTAAAGTCTTGCTTTTCTAATTCATTAGAATTATTTTCAATCAAATCCATACAATTATTTTTGTTACCAACAATAATTACCCTTAACCCATCACTGTGAAGTTTAATTATAGTTAAAGATTTTTCATTTATAGATCCCATTTCATTTTTTGGTAAATTGTTGAATAAATCTAATTGCCCGTCTTGATTATTTATGTATAAACCAAAATACATTAATTCATCTGGATCTAAGTCCAATTTAACATTTGACCTAAGGATATACATTGATAATTTTTTTGTGATATTTTCTGCAATAGATTTAGGTAAAAATAGAAGGTAACTATCGAGATACTTTACGACATGAAAAAAAGCTAATAAACGGCCTTTTGGATTACAAAATCCTGCATGCACAGATTGAGTTGAAGTAACCAGTGATATATCGTTAGTAAGCTGACCCTGAAGAAATTTGAGCGAATCATCTCCGCTGACTGAAATTACACTAAGTGGACTAAGGTCATATATAAAATTTTTAGATTTTTGCATAAGTTTTTATTTTAAGTATTTTTTTTATTTTAGTAATTGAAAAAAATCTAAGACTAAAAAGTAAAAGCGCTAAAAAAGCGAAGAAATTTCGAAGTG
>Ga0209502_10000731_pt1 | contig 33129 bp, 34 predicted proteins | sample ArcticOcean_MG_C_10_FD_187442 | JGI IMG/M metagenome (GOLD analysis project Ga0209502, IMG submission 187442) | Marine microbial communities from western Arctic Ocean - ArcticOcean_MG_CB11_90 (SPAdes) (version 2) | ecosystem: Environmental > Aquatic > Marine > Oceanic | place: Arctic Ocean... | reverse complement strand
ATTGGTGTATTAATGTTTAGTCCCTGCCTATAAACTTTATCATATCCAAGTTTATCAATTACATCTTTTCTTATATCTTCAACATAATATTTTACATCTTCCGAAAAAATTTTTATTGTTTTTTTTAATATAATTTTTGTATTAATAAATTTATCATACTTTTTTTTATTTATATAACCATTCTCTAATAAATTTTTTAAAACTAAGTCTCTTCTAAATTGTGCTAATTCAATATTTTTATATGGATTGTACCTACTTGGTGCTTTTGGTAATGCTGCTAATAATGCTGCTTCATCATAGTTTAAATCACTAATTGGTTTATCAAAGAATTCCAAACTTGCCGAAGCTATACCATAGGTTCCTTCCCCTAGGTAAATCTGATTCAAATATAACTCCAAAATTCTTTCTTTTGATAGTACTCTTTCTATTCTAAATGCTAAAATTGCTTCTTTTATTTTTCTATTATAGCTCACTTCATTTGTTAATAAAAAATTTTTTGCTACTTGTTGAGTGATGGTTGATGCTCCTTCTAATCTTTTCGATGAAGCTATATTTGAAATATTGTTGATTACTGCTCTCAAAACTCCTTTGGCATCCACACCTGGATGTGAAAAGAAATTTTTATCTTCTGCAGATAAAAAAGAGTTAATTACTTTTTTAGGTATCGCATTATAGGGAACAAATATTCTTTTTTCAGTTGAAAAATCATTTACCAGTTCTCCATCTCCAGAATAGACTTTACTTGAAACTGATGCTTTATAATTCTTAAGAAACTTATAATCTGGTAAATTGCTAGAAAAACTCCATAAAATAGCTAGTAATAAAAAGATGCTCAGTAGACCAATACATGAAATTAGTATAAGTATATTTTTAATAATTCGTTGCATTAGTTTTAATATATATATGAATTTGTTAAAGTTAAGGCATCTGAATTTTAAAATTATTTAAATATCAAAATGAAACAACTAATCAAAAATATATGGAAAAAAATTTATACATTGATGCTTCGCATCCAAATGAAACAAGAGTTGTACTTAAAAATGGTGACAACATTGAGGATTATGAATACGAAGGCTTAAAAAATAATCTAATCAAGAATAATATTTATTTAGGTAAAGTTAGTAGGGTTGAACCTTCTCTACAGGCTGCCTTTATAGACTTTGGAAGAGAAAGACATGGTTTTTTATCTTTTAATGATATTCAATCAGACTACTATCAAATCCCACAAAGTGATCTTGATGAGATAAAAAAAGAAGAAGAGAGAGCTAGAGAAGAGCTTCAAAAAGAAAGTGAAAAAGAAGAAGAGAAAAATATTTCTGATGGAAATTTAGATATCAATGATCCTGTAAACGTTATGCCAGAATCTGACATTGATATCTTAGACACTAATTCTCAATCAAACGACGCTAAAACTATAACTGAGAACTCTCCAGAAGAAACTCTGATAACAGAAACAAAAAAATCTCAACCAAGATTCAGATCTAAAAGATATAAAATTCAAGAAGTTATAAAACCAAATCAAGTAATCTTGATTCAGGTATTGAAAGATGAGAGAGGACAAAAAGGAGCCGCGCTAAGCACTTTTATTTCTATTGCAGGAAAGTATATAGTATTAATGCCTAATACACCAAAGGGTGGTGGTATATCACGTAAAATTTTTAATCCAGGAGAGAGAAAAAAAATTAGAACAATTTTAAACGAGTTATCTATTCCAAAAGAAATGGGACTTATCGTGAGAACTGCTGGATCAAATAAAACAAAAAATGATATAGATCATGATCTTCAAACATTAATAAAAACCTGGAATGAAATTAAAGAAACTGCTTTAGATTCAATAGCACCATCACTAGTTCACCAAGAAAGTGATATTATAAAAAGAACTTTGAGAGATCTTTATGATGAAGACACAAAAAGTATCGTGATTGAGGGAAATGAAGGCTATAAAAAAGCGCAAAGTTTCATGAAGATGATGATGCCCTCTCATGTTAAGAAAATAACAAAGTATAGAGAAAAAGTTCCATTATTTTTTAAAGAAAATATAGAAGAAAAACTAAATCAAATTTATGACTCAGAAATTAAATTAAAATCTGGTGGTTATTTAGTTATTAATCCTACTGAAGCTTTAGTTTCAATCGATATAAACTCCGGGAGCTCAATAAAACAAAAGAATGTTGAGAGCACAGCTCTAAACACTAACCTTGAAGCTGCAGAAGAGATATCAAGACAAATAAAAATTAGAGATTTATCTGGTTTAATAATTATTGATTTTATTGACATGTTGAGTTTTGGCAACAGGAGACTAGTCGAAAGAAAACTCAAAGAAAAATGTAGGACAGATAGAGCGAGAATTCAAATAGGAAGGGTTAGCACATTCGGATTATTAGAGATGTCCAGACAAAGATTGCGTGAAAGTGTTGTTAAATGGAAAGTTACTCTTACAGATGAGTCTTTTGCTATGAAAATATTAAAACTAGTTGAGGTTAGGGCTGTTTTAACAAAAGCAAAGTATGTAGAACTAAAAATTTGTGAAAAAATTTCAGATTTCATGAAAGAAAATTTTATGGAAGATCTAAAATATTTTGAAGAAAAAAATAAGATAAAGATTGATATCATAGCTGACAACTCTCTTATTATACCTGAGTACATAATTGATCTCCAAAACAGTACAAAAAAAACAATAGAAACTGTTGAATATATAGAAAAATTAAGAAATTTAGAGGAACATAGGAAAGAAGCTAAATCTCTTGATGTTCCTATAAAAAAAAAACCATTTAAAAAGAAAGTTTTTTTTAAAAAAAAGCTGTTTAAAAAACCAGCTACTATTTAAATAATTCCTGTAGTTGGTGATGATGCGCTACCGTATATAGATTTTTCTATGCGGCCTGCTAAAAATGATTGTCTACCAGCAATAACTCCATTTTTAAATGCTAGTGCCATTTGAAATGGTTTTTTAGCTTTAGCAATTGCTGTATTAACTAACACTCCGTCACAACCTAACTCCATCGCAATAACCGCATCTGAAGCCTCACCTAATCCAGCATCAATTATTAAAGGGAGCTTTGTCTGACTTCTTATAATCTTAATATTTGTCGTATTCTGTATTCCAAGTCCAGAACCTATGGGTGCTGCTAAAGGCATGATTGCACAAGCTCCAACATTTTCTAATCTTTTTGCCATTAATGGATCATCATTGCAATATACCATTACTTTAAAACCTTCTTTAGTTAAGACTTCTGTAGATTTTAAAGTTTCAATCATATCAGGAAATAGATTTTTTTTGTCTCCCAGTACTTCAAGTTTTACTAATTTCCATCCACCAATTTCTCTTGCCAATCTTAATGTTCTAAGGGCTTCTTCGGAGTTAAAACATCCCGCTGTATTTGGAAGGTAGGTAATTTTTTTTGGATCTACATAATCCATTAACAGTGGTTTTTTTTTGTCTGAGATATTAACTCGCCTAACTGCCACTGTTACTATTTCTGCACCAGATAATTTTATAGCCTGAGCACATTCAGCCATGCTTTTATATTTTCCAGTACCGACTATTAATCTAGAGCTAAATTTTTTTTTTGCTACTATTAGATTATCTTTTTTCATTTTTTATCCACCTCCAATAAAATGGACTATTTCAATTTGGTCATTTTTTTTTAATTTAATTTTGTTTGTTTTATTTTTATCTATTATTTCTTGATTTAATTCAATTGCTACTTTTTTAAGAGGAATTTTGAGTTTTTTTAGAAAAATGCAGAGACTTAAATTTTCATTTATTGTTGAAAATTTGCCATTTACCTTAATTTTTATTTTTTTTATTTTTTTCATAATGTATAAGAGTTAAATGAGTAATAATATTATAATTATTAATGGACCTAATCTTAATCTATTAGGTGAAAGAGAACAATCACAATATGGATCTATATCTTTTGATCAACTGAGAGAAAATTGTTTAGGTAAAGCTAAAGAACTGAATATTAATTTAGAGTTTTCTCAATCAAATATAGAGGGTGAAATAGTTACTACCATTCAGAAAGCTAAGAATAAATTTGATGGTATAATTATTAATGCTGCTGGTTTCAGTCATACATCAGTTGCAATCAGGGATGCTTTAGATATTTATAAAAAACCAATTATTGAACTTCACATATCAAATATATATAAAAGAGAAGAGTTTAGACATAAATCTTTAATTAGTGATATTGCCACTGGTGGAATATTTGGTTTGGGTGACAATGGTTATATTTTAGCCATAATTGCAATGCAAAACATGTTAAAAAATGAAAATAGATAAAAATATCATTAAAGAATTAACTGGCTACTTAAATGAGTTCAATTTAACTGAAATTGAATACACTGACAAAGACACTAAGATCAAAGTATCAAAGTCAAACCCAACTAGCTCAAATCAAGTTATAAGTGCTGCTGCTCCCACCCCAATATCTGGTGAAGTCAAGTCTACTATTTTATCTGGGACTGAAGTTAAATCTCCTATTGTAGGTACAGCTTATCACGCAGCAGAGCCTGGGGCTAAAAAATTTTCTCAGGTTGGTAAAAAAATTAAAAAAGGAGAAACAGTTATGATTGTTGAGGCTATGAAAACTATGAATCATGTTCCTTCTACCGCTGATGGAATTATAAAAGAAATTTGTGTAGAAGATGGCCAGCCTGTTGAGTACGGTCAAACTATTATCATTGTTGAATAATGTTTAAAAAAATTCTAATTGCAAACCGTGGGGAAATTGCAGTTAGGGTTATACGTGCATGCAAAGAATGGGGAATAGCAACTGTCGCTGTTCATTCAGACGTGGATAGAGATAGTATGCATGTTAGACTTGCTGATGAAAGTGTTTGCATTGGGTCTCATCAGCCAGCAAACAGTTATTTAAATATACCCGCATTGATGTCTGCAATTGAACTTACAAAAGCAGAAGCAGTTCACCCTGGATATGGTTTTTTATCTGAAAATGCAAATTTTGCTAAAGTCTTAGAAGAAAATAATATTAAATTTATTGGTGCTTCCTCAAAACTCATTAAGATGATGGGTGATAAGATTCAAGCAAAAAAAATTGCTAAAGAATATGGTCTACCTATTATTGAAGGTTCAGAAGGTGGCGTAACAGATATAAAAGCAGCAAAAGAACTCTGTAAAAAGATTGGGTTTCCAGTTTTAATCAAAGCCTCAGGTGGTGGTGGTGGCAAAGGAATGAAAATTGTTCATAAAGAAGAAGAGTTTGAAACATTATTCTCAACAGCAAAATCTGAAGCACAAAAATATTTTGGTAACGATGAAGTTTATATTGAAAAATTTTTTCAAAATCCAAGACACATAGAAGTTCAGATATTATCTGGTAAAAATAGAACTATTCATTTACATGAAAGAGACTGTTCTGTTCAAAGGAGGCATCAAAAATTAATAGAAGAGACACCAAGCCCTATTTTAACTGATGAGATTAGAAAAGATCTTTTTGAAAGAACTGTGAATATGGTTAGTAAGATTGGCTATGAGGGAGCTGGAACAGTTGAATTTATTTATGAAGATGGAAAGTTTTATTTTTTAGAAATGAATACTCGGGTTCAAGTCGAACATCCAGTTACAGAAATGGTCACTGGTATTGATATAATCAAAGAACAAATTTGGATAGCCTACACAGGTGAAACTGCTTTAAAACAAAGTGACATTAATCCTAGAGGACATGCTATTGAATGTAGGATTAATGCTGAAGATGCTAGTAAAAATTTTCAGCCTTCACCTGGAACTATAAGTATGTGCCATCAACCATCTGGCTTTAGAACAAGAGTAGATGGAGCCATATTTCAAGGTTATAAAGTTACACCATATTATGACAGTCTGATTTGCAAAGTAATTACACAAGGAAGAAATAGAACTGAAGCAATTCAAAGAATGAATAGATCCTTAGATGAGTTTGTGATTGAAGGTATCACTACAACAATCCCTCTCCACAAAATATTACTTAATCATAAAAAATTTATTGAATCAGATTTTAACGTTGGTTGGTTAGATAATGAAAAGGTTATTTAATAACATTTTGTGAGCCATAAATTATAAACTGGGTGATCAAAGGGGTTTAATGTTGGGCTTGAAGAAAAAGTCCATCCGTTAAATATAAAAACTTCATCATTATTTTTACTAGTTATATCTTTAACTTGAATATAAGCGGTTATTTCCGGATTATCATCAAACTCCGAATTTTTGCATTTCAAACCCTTAATTAGTAAATTAATATATTTTTTTTCCTCACCTATTTTTAATTTTAAAAGAATACTTTTAGAACTTACTTTATCTAAAATTTTTATCTCTATAAAACTTTCTTCATTATTCTCTAAGGCAAGTAGTATTGAGGTGGTGGTGGTTAAAAAAAAATAAATTAAAATTGTTAAATATTTAATTTTTCCAACTAGTATATTTTTTTTTAATTTGTTCATTATTTCTATTAGGGTGATGAGCATTCTCTGTTCCAGTTTGATTAGATTGATGAGGTTTTTGCCAATCATATTTTTCTAAATCATGATTATTTTCTATTTTATTGTTTGTAAAATGAATCCATGAATACCATTCATTTGGTATTTTAGAAGCATCAATCTCCCCACTATAGATAACCCATCTTTTTTTCTTTTTACTTTCATAATATCTATTTCCTGATGTATCACTTCCAATGTATTTCCCTGAAAAAATTGTCTTAAGCTTGGTGCCAAGAGTTTCTTGATCCCACCAAACAAAAATTTTTTTTAAAAACGTCAACATATAATTTTATTAAATCTTCAATTCTAAATTGTATAATTTAAATTAGACTAAAGTAAGGATTTGTATATAAATTAAAAATCTTGTGATTCATATTAAAAATAAATAAAAAGGAAAAATGGCAAAATATTTAGTTGAAACTTATTATACTTGTAGCTTTAAAGTTAATCATTATCTAGATGATATCAATGAAACAGAATTAGCCAATCTTGAAAAGCGTGATGATGGAAAATTTGAGGTTTTAGATGTTAAGCTTGATACTAGAAAAACAAAAAGCCTGGATCCAAATAATAAAGTAATTGAGTCTAAAAAATTAAATATTATATCTGAGCAAAGCCAACCAAAAATTGTTCCAAAAGAAAATAACACTATGTTTATAAAAAAAATAAACGAAGGGGTGGGTAAAAGATTTAGCATGCCAGATAGAAGAAAAGGCTACATTCAAAAAGCAACGATTGGTGACCATAAGGTTTATCTACATACTGGAGAGTATGAAGATGGAAAAATAGGTGAAATTTTTATTGATACAAGTAAGGAAGGAGAGCTTGTAAAAGCCTTAATGAATAACTTTGCAATAGCAATATCACTTGGTCTTCAATATGGTGTTCCTTTAGATGAATTTATTAGTGCTTACGTTGATACTAAATTTGAACCATCTGGAAAAGTTCATGGTAATGACAGAATAATGAGTGCCTCCTCAATACTAGATTATATATTCAGAGAATTAGCTATCTCTTACCAAAATAGAGAAGATTTAGCGCATACTCCAGCAATTGGTGGATCAGATAGATCCTCACCTGAAGAAGAAAATACTGAAGATGAAAATCAATTACTTAAAATTATAAAAGATGTTACCAGCAAAGGCTTTGTTAGAAATAATTATAAAAAAAATCTTGTTGATTTATCTGATGTTAAAATAAACTTAAAAGGTAAAAAGTAATATTATTTTTTAAGTTTTAAAACTAATCCAAGTTCCCTAAGTTGCTCTTCGTTAACTTTGGAAGGTGCATTCATCATTAAGTCTTGTGCATTTTGATTCATTGGAAACATTGTAACTTCTCTAATATTCTTCTCATTAGCTAAAAGCATTACAATTCTATCTATACCTGGTGCTATACCTCCATGTGGAGGGGCTCCATAACTAAGAGCATTAATCATACCACTAAATTTCTCATCAACCTGATCTTTTTGATAACCAGAAATTGAGAACAATTTATACATTAGCTCCGGTATGTGATTTCTAATTGCACCAGAAGATAGCTCTATTCCATTACAAACAATATCATATTGGTAAGCTTTAATATTAAGAGGGTTGTCAAAATTAATATTTTTTATGTCACCTTGAGGCATTGAAAATGGGTTGTGACTAAATTCAATCTTATTAGTTATTTCATTTTTTTCAAACATTGGATAATCAACAATCCAACAAAATGCAAAAACATTTTCATCAATTAAGTCTAAATCTTTAGCAATTTTATCTCTAGCTTGAGAAGTAATTTTTTCAACATCATTTATTTTTCCACAAGCAAAAAATATGCTGTCACCCACTTCAGCTCCTGTAATTTTCATAATTTCTTCTAGTGCTTCTTTAGAGAAAAATTTTCCCACCGGTCCCTTGGCTGAAATATTTTTATTTTTTTCAATTGTGAAATAAGCAAGACCAGATGCACCCTGTTCCTTAGCCCATTTATCAATATTATCAAAAAAACTTCTAGGTTTCTCTTTTGTATTCTTGGTTATAATGCACCTTACTTTAGAGCCAGATTTTACAAGTTTTTTAAATATATCAAAAGTAACATCATCACGTGTAAAGATATCTGATAAATCAGAAATTATTAATGGATTTCTTAAGTCAGGTTTATCCGATCCATACTTAAGCATAGATTCATCGTAAGGTATTCTTGGAAATTTTTCATACACTAATTTTTTTGAAGAAAAATTTTTGAAAACACTGACTATTAATTTTTCAACAACTTGAAAAATATCTTCCTGTTCAACAAATGACATTTCTAAATCCAATTGGTAAAATTCACCAGGGCTTCTATCGGCTCTAGCATCTTCATCTCTAAAACATGGAGCAATTTGAAAATATTTATCAAATCCAGACACCATTATTAGTTGTTTAAATTGCTGAGGTGCCTGCGGTAGTGCATAAAATTTTCCTGGATTTAATCTGCTAGGAACTAAAAAATCTCTAGCTCCTTCTGGGCTCGAAGATGTCAAGATTGGAGTTTGGAATTCTAAAAAACCTAATTTAAACATTTCATTTCTAATGAATGAAATAACTTTAGATCTTAATATAATATTATCGTGAATCTTTTTTCTTCGTAAGTCTAAAAATCTATACTTGAGTCTTATTTCTTCAGCATATTCTTGATCACTAAATACAGGCATCGGAAGCTCCTTACATGTACCAAGCACTTTGAATGAATTGATATCAACTTCTATTTCACCTGTTTGAAGTTCAGAATTAATAGTGTCAGCACTTCTTTTGATAACTTTTCCATTAACTTTAATTACACTTTCTAACTGAATTTTTTCTAACGACTTAAAGTTCTCGTTGTTCTTATCAATAATACATTGAGTTATTCCATAATTGTCTCTTAAATCTATAAATAAAAGATTTCCATGGTCTCTTTTTTTATTAATCCAACCAGATAATATAATTTCTTGACCACTATTATCTTGAGTTAATTCATTACAATTGTGAGTTCTATACTTGTTCATTTATTTTTCTAGTGCTTCATTAATAGTCTTAAAGTCTATTGATTTTTTTTTTTTTAAACTAATCTTGTCGATTTTATATATGAATTCAAATATTTTGCCATACGATCTCTCTACTCTTTTAATGATAAAATTGATCAATTTTTTATCTAAAGTAATCTGTCTATCAGATAAATTTTTTAATATTAAAGCAAACATTAGTTCATCATCAGGTTTGTCAATTTTAGCCAAAAGACAGTTTTTAGTTCTTGATCGAAGGTCTTCTAATTGAAAGTTAATTTCAGCTATTGGCATGATCGAAGTAATCACTAAAAATTTATTATCTTGATCTATTAAATTAAAAAGAGTGTAAATAAGTTTTTCATCTACATTTAAGTCTAAGTCTTCTAAAACTATATTTTGATAAAGTTTAATTTTTTTTAAATATTCATCATTTATTAAACTTGTCTCTACATGAAAACCCTTGAAATTTTTTAAAAAAATATTAACTAAATGGGTTTTTCCTGAATATTTCTCACCACTTATATTTAAGATATTCTTTTCCCATTTTGGCCATTTATTTATTAATTCAAAAGCATAGTAATTGCTTTTACTGACATAAAAATCATCATCTCTAAAATTTTGTTTATAGTCAAAATCTAGCAATAATTGATTTAAATCTTTCATCTAATTATCCAAATTTTATTTTTCACATCTAAATTAAAATTATTTTTATTCATTGTGTTAAGAAATTTTTTAGGAGAACCGTTATAAATTACCCTATATTGAATGTTCTCACTATCAAATTTTAATATAAAAAAATCTGATATCAAATCTGAGGTGTCAAACATCTCTTCTAGTTGTATAATTTTCTTATGATTTTTACTTTCTATAGAGATGATTAATGGAAGCTTGATAGATGTGTTAATTTCATTATTTTTTTTCCAGTAGTCTTCAAAAGTAATTTTTAAATTTTCTAAAACTTTTTGAAAATCTTTATCATCATCTAAATTAATTCCTGAATATTCATGATTATGGACTTTGAGTGAGTTATTAAGATTGATTTTAGAAAGTATTTTGATTTCATTTTTGCTTTTATATATTATCAATATTATATGATCGTCTACGTCATACTTTGTTATTAAATTCAAAAAATCATAAGTATCAATTGATTTTGACATTTCTTGGATTTTATTTAAGTCTTCCAAGTCTTCACTTGGTAATAAATAATCTAATAATTGATAATTTTTATTTTCATTATTCCATTTTTTATAAAAAATATTATCATTAAATAAATAAATATTATCTGTTTCTATATCTACCAATATTGGTATCAACAAAACCTTGTTCTTTATCGGCATTGAGGGGAATATATTTTTTTTTTCTAAAAATTTTAAAATATTTTTTTTGTTAAAAGTAGTTTCTAATGTTACAAAATATTCATTATTGACGAAACTCTCTGAACTGATTGTGAAAGAATCAATCATAGTTTTAATTTCTTTAATTGATATATTCTTGATTTTATTATTATCACCTGAGGTTGTAATCATAGTTAGTAAATTTGAAAAGGATTTTTGAAATCCTTTATCTATTACTCTATTTTTGTTAAAATTTAAGGAAAATGGAGATGAAATTTCAATATTAGTTACTTTAAAATTGTTTGCATACAAATAAGTTGTAGAAAAAATTATTATAAATAGAACGTATGAAATAAAAAATATATATACTTTTTGTAATCTTAATAATTTATCAATAATTTGCATATTTTATAATAATGAAAAAAATAAAATTTACCTATGAAAAAAGTGGTGTAAATATCAGTGCTGCTGACAATTTTGTTAAGTTTATATCTAACATTTCATCAAATAATAAAGGCAAAAAGAAGTCCTCTAATATTGGTGGTTTTGGCTCTATTACAGACATTCCAAATAGTTTTAAAAAACCAAAAATTGTTGCCTGTACAGATGGTGTTGGAACAAAAGTAGAGATAGCTAATACTCTTAACAAATATGACACCATTGGAATTGACTTGGTTGCAATGAGTGTGAATGACTTGATTGTTCAAGGAGCAAAACCATTATTATTTCTAGACTATATATCAATTAATAAAATAGATTTTAAAAAATTAAAACCAATCATTAAAGGAATTATAAATGGTTGTAAAATTTCTAACTGTGAATTGGTTGGTGGAGAAACTGCAGAAATGCCAGGAACCTATGAAAAAGGTAAATTTGATATAGCTGGTTTTGCTGTGGGTCTAGTTGATGAAAAAAAAATTTTAGATAAAAAGAATATTAAAAAAAATGACTTAGTACTAGCCATACCTTCTAGCGGAGTACACTCTAATGGATATTCTCTAATAAGATATGTTCTTAAAAAAGAGAAAATTAATTTAAAAAATAATCGATTTTTAAAAAAAGAATTACTGAGACCTACTAAAATATATGTAAAAGAAGTTTTAAATCTAATTAACAAAAATCTTATAAATGGATGTGCTAACATCACTGGTGGTGGCTTAGTCGATAATATTAAAAGAGTTATACCAAGTGGTATGGTTGCAGATATTGATTTGAATAAAGTTAAAACAAAAAAAATTTTTAAATGGTTAAAGCAAAAAAATATAGATGACAGTGAAATGTTAAAAACATTTAATTGTGGTGTAGGATTTTGCCTTATAGTGAAACCTGAGAATTTAAATAAAGTTACGAAATTTTTTACTAACGAATTTAAACCATATGTTATTGGGAGAGTAATTTCAGGAAAAAATAAAGTTAAACTTAATGGAAAAATTGACTGGTCATAATAAATTAAAGACGGCTGTTTTTATTTCGGGTACAGGAAGTAATTTTAAAAATCTAGTCAAATTTTCTAAAATTAAAAAAACACCTATTTCAATTAATTTAGTTATTTCAAGTATTCATAAAGCAAAAGGTTTAAAATATGCAGATCAAATTAATATTAAAAAAAAAATATTTAATTTCAATGATATTAAAAATACAGAAAAAAAAATTTTATCTTTATTAAAAAAAGAAAAGATACATTTTATTTGTTTGGCTGGTTTTATGAGAATACTATCTAAAAATTTTATAAGAAAATTCGATGGAAAAATAATTAATATTCATCCATCTCTTCTTCCAAAATATAAAGGTCTAAATACACATCAAAGAGCAATCACAAATAAAGATAAGTTTGCAGGCTGCACTGTTCATTTTGTGACTGAAAAACTCGACTCTGGGAAAATAATATTGCAAAAAAAAATTAAGGTAGCAGCTAGAGATAATGTTGTCTCTTTAGCAAAAAAAGTCCTTAAACAAGAACATAAGTTGTACCCTGCTGCTATTACGAAGATTTTTAATTAATCTTTAAAAAAGAAATCAATTTCTATTTTAGCATTTTCGACACTATCAGAGCCATGAACTGAGTTTTTATCGATAGAAATTCCGTACTTTTTTCTTATAGTTCCCTCTGCAGCGTCCTCAGGTTTAGTTGCACCCATTAATTCTCTGTTTCCTAATACTGCATTTTCTTTTTCAAGTACCATTACAACAATTGGACCTGATGCTAAATATGTGCATAAATCGTTATAAAAAGGCTTTGTTTCGTGAACCTTATAAAAATGTTCTGCTTCAGATTTTGCTATTTGGATCTTTTTATCTTTTACAATATTGAAACCTTTATTTTTAAACATTTCTTTTATTTCATTATCTAAGTTTCTTTCAACTGCATCTGGTTTAATAATTGATAACGTCTGTTCTAAATTACTCATAATGTTCCTCTATTAGTTGATTTAATAATCTCACTCCAAAGCCAGTGGCTCCTCCTGGGTTCAAATTTGCAGCTTTTTTAGCAAAAGCCATTCCTGCTATATCTAAATGTGCCCATGGTGTTTTACTTGTTACAAATCTTTGTAAAAATTGTGCTGCAGTAATTGATCCTGCTCCACCTGAATAGTTTATATTTTGCATATCTGCTATTGTTGAATTTATTAACTTGTCATAATTATTGTGTAACGGAAGTCTCCAAACTTTTTCTTTTACTTTTTCTCCTACTTTAAATATTTTATTTGATAGATCATCATTATTAGAAAATAAACCAGCATACTCTTCTCCCAGCGCCATTATTATTGCACCAGTCAAAGTTGCAAGATCTATCATAAATCTTGGTTTAAATTTTGCTTCTGTAAAACTTAAAGCGTCTGCTAATACTAACCTACCTTCTGCATCTGTGTTTAAAACTTCAATAGTTTTGCCGTTATAGGCTTTGACTATATCTCCTGGTCTTTGAGCATTGCCACCTGGCATATTTTCAACTAACCCAACTACACCAACTGCATTTACTTTTGCTTTTCTAGTAGCTAATGCTTGTATCAATCCTGCAACTACTGCTGATCCAGCCATATCATATTTCATTTCTTCCATGAATTTTGCTGGCTTCAAAGAAATACCACCTGTATCAAAACAAACACCCTTTCCTACAAAAGATAGTGGAGCTTTTTTATCATTTCTATTTCCATTCCATTCAAGCGTTACAAGAAATGATTCATTTACACTTCCTCTACCCACTCCTAATAAAGAGTGCATTCCTAATTTTTTCATTTGAGTCTCGTTATAAGTGGTAACTTTAATTCCCAACCTTCTTAATTTTAAAAGTCTATTAGTATACTCTTTTGGATTAAGAATGTTAGGTGGCTCAGAAACAAGGTCTCTTGCAAAAAAAGTTCCCTCTTCAATCGATTTGAATCTTAATTCATTTTGGATTGTTACTTTTTTTTTATTTCCAATTACATTTATTGAAAAAAATTTTTCTTCTTTTTTTGACTTATAGAGATTAAATTCATAAGACTTAAGTTTTAATCCATGCAAGAAATAACCAATAAAATTTTCATATTTGCTGCTTATGCTATCTGAGTTTACAAAATATTCATTTTTTTTCTCATGTTTTATATGCCCATAAAATTCGGCTCCTAAATTTTCTATATCAGAGGTTTCTAAGTTGTTTTTAATAGATATTAAAATTATTTTTTTTTTAGAACTGACTTCAAAAACAAATAAATTTTTTTTTAAATCGTTAGTTTTTAATAAATCATTTATGTATGAAAACTCTGTATTAGAAATATATTTTCTTAAAGTGCTAATATTGAATTTTTCATTAGCGAATAAAACAAGGTTGGTTGAGGGGGTTTTAAAGCCACTATTTTTATAGTTAATTTGAATAGTCATAATTTTTAAATACACTCATTACGTGTTCGATGCTATATAAGGATAAAAATTAGCAATTTCAATGAAAAAAATCATATTTAAAAAATTATCAAACGAAATTTTAATTTTTTTTCTTGTTTCTAGCTTAGCGTTAACGTTAATTGTTTGGGTTATCCAGGCTGTAAATTACTTGGACATAGTTACGGAAGATGGTCACAGTTTTGGAGTTTATTTTAAATTTACAGCTTTATCTTTACCAAAAATATTTTCTGAATTATTGCCTTTTATATTTTTTCTTTCAGTTTTCTATATTATTAATCTTTATGAAGAAAAAAATCAGTTACTTGTATACTGGACTCACGGGATTAGTAAAAAAGAATTTATAGATAACATAATTCAATTTTCATTTATTTTTTTAATTATACAACTCTTATTAACTATAGCTATTGTTCCTTACACTAACGATAAATCTAGATCTTATATTAGAGCTTCTACATTAGATTTTTTTCCAAATTTGATTAAACCAAAAAAATTTATAGATACAGTTGAAAATTTAACGATTTTTATTGATTCAAAGAATGATAAAGGATTTTACAAAAATATAATTCTAAAAGACATTAGTAATAATAATAATGTTCAAACAATTATTGCTCAAACAGGCATGATAGTTTCCAATAAAGATGAAAAAATATTGATACTTAATAATGGTCAAATAATTCAAACAAATCTTAAAAAAGAAATAACAACTTTTAATTTTGAAGAAACTCAATTTGATTTAAGTAAATATTCATCTAAAACAACTAAGACACCTAAAATACAAGAATTGAATACTGTGAAGCTACTTCTTTGCACAAAAAACTTATTAAATAAATTAGAAATTTATTTGAAAATAAGAAACCTTAATTGTAAAAAAGATATCTTCAAAGATTTAATTCAACAATTATTTAAAAGAATATACTTACCTTTCTACATAATATTGATGGCTTTAATATCGTCACTGTTAGTTTTAAAATCAAAAAATACACTCCATTATTCTAGCTTTAAAACTATGGTGTTTTTAATTGGTGTGTTTTTTCTAGTAATTCCAAAGATTTTATTAAATTATACAGGCAGTAATTATTTGAATAATTTATTTTTTTTATTATTTCCAATTTTTTCTTATATTTTAATTTATCAATACATTAGCTTCAAAATTAAACTTAACTAAAATGTTTTTAAAGATATATCAAAAATACATTATAAATAATTTTTTAATAACAGTAATAAAGACTACTTTTGTTTTTTTTTGTTTAGTAATTGTTATGGGAGTTTTTGAGGAATTATCTTTTTTTTCTAAACTAAATGTTAATTTTTACTTGCCATTAATTTTAGTTTTAATGAACTCATTATCTATTCTTTATGAGATATTTCCATTTATCTTTTTAATTAGTACTCAATTTTTTTTCATCAAAATTATTGATACAGAAGAATTGATTGCTTTTAAAAATTTTGGATTAAGTAATAACAAAATTTTAAGTATTATTGCTCTAACTTCTTTTTTTTCTGGAATTTTTATTATTTGTTTTTTTTATAACGTTTCTGCTATTTTGAAATTCAAATATCTTGATTTAAAAAATGAATATACTAATGACAATAAGTACCTCGCTAGCGTCACTGAAAATGGGCTTTGGATTAAAGATGATTCTGGTTCAGAGATATATTTTATCAATGCAGAAAAGGTTTCTACTAATAAATTACATGGTGTAGATATACTTGTGTTTAATAGTAATTTTCAATTAGATAGAGCTATTTTTACAGCTGAGGCAGATATTACAAATAATAAATGGCTAATGAAGCAGGCAATTATAGTGCAACAGAATGGAAACAAAGAAGCTGTTAAAAATTTTTCATTGATCTCAAATTTTAATTATATCAAGATTAATAATCTATATTCTAATCTATCAGCTTTAAATTTTTACGAATTACTTAAGCTTAAAAATGATTATAAGAATATCAATTATTCAACCACTGAGATAGATTTACATATTAAAAAAATAAGTTCTTATCCATTTTTTTTAGTAATTATGACCATTTTTTCTAGTATAGTTATGTTAAATATTAAACACCAAAAACCTAAAATATTTTATGCTATTGGTGGAATTTTAATATCAGTTTTAATTTATTATATAACTTTTTTTTTTAGTGCTTTGGGAAAAAATGAACAAATTCCCATCTACCTTGCAGTTTGGCTACCAATACTTCTTTTATCAATTATATCTCTTATGGGAACTGTGAGATTAAATGAAAAATAAAATAGTAAGTTTTTTTTTAATTCTTGTCTTTTTTGTAAGCCATAACAATCAAGTAAATTCTAATGAATTTACTTTTGAAAGCAAATCTATAGAAATCAAAAATAATGGAAATATTGTTGAAGCGAAAAATGGAGTTAAGATTATATCTAATAATAAAATTGAGATTACTGCAGACGAATCTTTTTATGATAAACTTACCTTAAAATTATTACTAAAAGGCAATATTGAGCTTATTGATACAGAAAGAGGTCTTAAAATTTTAAGTGAAGAGGCCATTTACGATAAAAGTAGTGAAAAATTTTTATCAAAAGGAGACGTTACCGCTTATTTTGCTAACAACTATACTTTGCGCACTAAAAATTTAGAGTATTCTAAAAAAGATAAAATTATTCAATCAAAATTTAAAACAACATTGATTGATAAATTTGAGAATAAAATTATTACTACTAATTTTACATATTCAGATATTGATAAAATATTTCGTAGTGACAACACTGAAATGACTGACGAAAATAAAAATTCCTACTTTTTTAAAAAATCTATTTTTAGTTTAGATAAAGAGACTATTCTTGCAAAAGATGTTGAAATATACTTTGCAAAAAATACCTTTAATAATACTAATAATGATCCAAGACTAAAAGGTAGTACGCTTTCTTTTAATAAAGAAGAAACTATTGTCAAAAATGGAATTTTTACCACGTGCAAAATTAATGATACATGTCCACCATGGAGCCTTAAGTCATCAGAAATTAGACACGACAAAGTTAAAAAAACTATTAACTACCAAGAGGCTGTATTAATGCTTTACGATAAGCCTATTTTTTATTTTCCTAGATTTTTTCATCCTGATCCAACAGTCAAAAGACAATCAGGATTTTTAATGCCTACGATGATAAGCTCAAATGCAGGAAAAAACTCTGTAAAATTGCCTTATTTTAAAGTTTTAGCTGAGAATAAAGATCTTACATACTCTCCACGTTTTTACTCAAATAAAGATGTGCTGAATCAAGTCGAATTTAGACAGATAGAAGAAAATTATGAAAATAATATAGATTTTAGTTTAAAAAAAACTGGTGATACATATAAAAAATCTCATTTTTTTTCTAATTCTAAGATGGATTTAGATCTAAATGGATTTGATAACTCAAATTTAGAAATTAATTTGCAGAACACAACTAACAATACGTATTTAAAAACTGATAATATACAAACATCCCAAAATTTTAGCTCTTCCTCGCTCAATTCTTATTTAAATTTTAATGCCAGTAAAGATGACTTAGATGTAAATATTGATTTTCAAGTTTATGAAGATCTATCTATAGAAAAAGATAGTGATAAATATCAATATGTTTATCCTAATTTTTCAATTTCTAAAACTTTAGATACAGCTTTTAACGAATATGGAAGTTTCTACTATCAAGCTAGTGGTTTTCAAAAAAAAAGTGACACTAATATTTCAGAAACTTCATTTAAGAATGATATAAATTTTTTTTCTAAGCCATATTTTACAAAATCAGGATTTAAAAATGATTTTAAATTACTTTTTAAGAACTCAAATCGTGATGCTAAAAATTCATCTACTTATAAAGATGAACTAAGTCATGATTTTTATAGTTCTCTTATTTTAAATTCAATCTTACCATTAGAAAAAAACTCTGCAAATTATGAAAATTTATTTACACCAAAATTATCTTTAAGATTAAGTCCTGCTAGACCTGAAAATTTAATCAATCAAGATAGAAGAATTAATATTGTGAATGTTTTTTCTGACAATAGACTTGGTTTAAGTGAATCTTTAGAGGGTGGTCAATCTCTAACTCTAGGTACTGAGTATAGTCTAAATAAAAAAAATGGTGATAATATTTTGAATATGAATTTTGCACAAATTTATAGAGGTACAAATGAAGATCGGTTTCCAGTCAAATCAAAAATGAATACCAAATCCTCTGATGTGGTTGGTGGAATAAAATTCATACCCAATAAATTTATAAATTTTGATTATGATTTTTCATTAGATAACCATCTAAAAACATCTAATTATAATATGGTAAAATCAAACATTTCTATAAATAATTTTATTACTTCATTTGAATTCTTAGAAGAAAACAATGAAATTGGAAGTGAAAGTTATCTATCAAACGAAACAAGTTATACCCTTAATAACAGAAACAAATTATTTTACAGAGAGAGAACAAATAAAAAAACAGACCTAAAAGAATTTTATAACTTGGTTTATCAATATAAAAATGACTGTTTGATTGCTGCTATTGAATACAACAAAGACTATTACTCTGATAGAGATTTAGCACCTACTGAAGAATTTTTCATTTCTTTAACCATAGTTCCTTTTGCTAATGCAGGATCACCTAAAATTTCTAAATAATGTTTAAAATATTAACATACGTAGTATATTTTTTTATAGTCTTATTATCTGGCAACGTATCATACGCAAATGATGGCTACAAAATAGCTGTTAAAATTGATAATAAAATTATTAGTAATCATGACATTGAAAAAGAAAAAAACTACTTATCAGCTTTAAATCCCAAAATGTTAAATATTCCAGAAGATGAAGCTAAAAAAATTGCAAAACAATCTCTGATTCGGGAAATTATCAAAGAAAAAGAAGTTTCTAAATACTATGAAATTGATTACCAGGCACCAGATTTAATTAAACTAGCAAAAAATCTTTATACAAGATTAAATATTAACTCAGAGGAAGAGTTTAAAATCTATTTAACAAAATATGATTTAGATCTAAAGGATGTTCTTAAAAAAATTGCCATTGAAACTAATTGGAATACTTTAATATATCAAAATTACAGAAATCAAATTAATATTGATAGAGAGCAAATTAGAAAAAAATTAGAGCTAGAGTCTAAAGTTATCAAAAAAGAAAAATTATTTTTACTTTCAGAAATTGTATTCGCAGCAAAAAATGAAGATGATTATAATATTACCTATAAAAGGATTATAGACACCATTAAAGAAAAAGATTTCAGTTCTGCAGCAACAGTTTATAGTTTGTCGGATACAGCTAAATTTGGTGGTAAAATTGGATGGGTGGGTAAAAATGACTTATCTGAAAAAATCTATAAACAATTATCTATTTTAGAGATAAATGATTTTACCGAACCGTTTAAAATTGCAACTGGTTTTTTGTTATTAAATCTTGATGACATAAAACGGGAAGATAGAAAAAATAACATAGAAGAACAGTTAGAATATATTATCACTACAAAAACAAATAGGCAACTCAATCAGTTCTCAAATATTTATTATAAAAAGCTTAAAAAAAAAAGTTTTATTTATGAAAATTAAACCGATTTTGATAGTAGCGGGTGAGCCTAATAGCATATTTTTAGAAATTTTCTTCAAAACTATTAAAAAAAAAAAAATTAACAATCCTATCATTTTGATTGTTTCAAAGGAGCTTTTTTTTAAGCAGATGAAGCTATTAGGTTTTAATTATAAAATAAAATTAATAAATGAAAAAAATATTAATTTAAAACAAATTGATAACAAAAAAATAAATATAATTGATGTTAAATATAGGTTTAAAAGTGCCTTTGAAGAAATTACTGATAAATCGAATAAATATTTAACAAAATGTTTTTCTATAGCATTACAGTTATTAAAAAAAAAATATTTTTTAGGTTTAATCAATGGACCCATCTCTAAAAAAAATTTTTTAAAACAAAAATACCTTGGGATTACTGAGTATTTAGCTGTTAATACTAAAAGAAAAAATAAGGTTGCTATGCTTATATATAATAAAAAACTTTCTGTTAGCCCTTTAACTACACACTTACCTTTAAAACTTGTTCCTAGTATGATTACTAAAAAAAAAATAATTAACCATGTAATATTGATTAATCGATTCTATAAAAAAGAACTTAAAAAAAAACCTAAGATTGCAATTACTGGTTTAAACCCACATTGCGAAAGTAATTATAAATCCAGTGAGGAAAAAAAAATAATCATTCCAGCTATTAAATTTTTAAATAAAAGAAATATTAAGATTCAAGGTCCTTTTGCTGCTGACACAATATTTCTAAAAGAACAGTCGAATAAATATGATGTTATTATTGGCATGTATCATGATCAAGTGCTCACACCTATTAAAACCTTGTTTGGTTTTGAGGCTATAAATATTACTCTTGGGTTGCCTTTTATAAGAATTTCACCTGACCATGGGCCAAATGTTAGTATGTTAGGTAAAAATAAATCTAACCCTGAAAGCTTAATCCAAGCAATAAAATTTTTAAATAAATAAATGCCAATAATAAAAAAAAAAAGTCTTGGACAAAATTTTTTAATAGATAGAAGTATACTTGAAAAAATCGTTGATACTGTTGATTTTCAAAATAAAGAAGTTTTAGAAATAGGACCTGGTAGTGGAAATTTAACCACTTATATCCTTAAAAAAAATCCTAAGAAGCTTCACGTTATAGAAAAAGATGATGATTTGGCTCTTTTATTACGAGAAAAATTTAGTGATGAAATAAACATTATTAATGATGATGTTTTGAAGATATCTGAGAAGAATATTTCAGTTGAAAAATTAACTGTCTTTGGAAATTTACCCTATAATATATCTACTGAAATTCTCTCAAAATGGGTTGTAAATTTAGGAAAAAATTTTTGGTTTGAAAACTTGGTTTTAATGTTCCAGAAAGAAGTTGCAGATAGAATTATAGCTCAATGTAATACATCTAAATACGGAAGATTGTCTATTTTATCAAACTGGAAGCTTAATATAAAAAAAGTAATTGATATAAAACCTGAAAGCTTTTCTCCAAGACCTAAAATAGATAGTTCGTTGTTGTTATTTACACCTAAATTAGATTTTTTTGAAATTGAAAATCCTAAAAATCTTGAAATGATTACCCGTATTTTTTTTAGTCAAAGAAGAAAAATGCTTAAAAAACCGTTTGATCAAGTGTTCAAAAATTCTAAAAAGGTTTCTGAAAAATTTGATATTGATTTAAATTTAAGACCTCAGAACTTAAAGCCTGAAATATACTTTAATCTTGTTAAAGAATATGAGAGTTTAAGAGATTAGCTTATTAACATGCTTTCTTATGTATTCTTTATCGTAGTCCTTAGATCCATTATTTATTTCAGCCTCAATTAAACTATTAATTCTAGAATAACAATTCTCAAGATTATCATTTATAATTACATAATCATAATTAATCCAATGCAAAACATCTCTATCAAAATCCTTCATTCTTTCTTCAACTATCAATTTATCTTTCATGTCTCTATTCGATAATCTTTCAAATAAAACTTCTTTACTTGGTGGTAATATGAAAAAAGTAATTAACTTATAATTTAACTTTTTATTTTTAATTTGATCAGCACCTTGCCAATCAATATCAAAAATTACATTTTCTCCTTTGTCTAATTTTTCTATAACTGGTGTTCTGGTTGTCCCATAAAAATGATTAAATACTTTTGCATATTCAAAAAACTCTTCATTTTTAATTAAATTTTCAAACTTTTCCTTATTAACAAAATAGTAATCTTGCTCTGAAACTTCGTTGTGCCTTGGCTCCCTTGTTGTATGAGATACTGATATTTGGAAATTTTTATTTTTTGATAGAAGTTTAACTAAAGTGGTTTTACCTGCCCCAGATGGGGATGACAAAATCACCATTATCCCATCTTTTTGTATGGACATTTAAATTTTTAGTTAGCTTTGCCTTCAATAAATTTAACAGCGTCACCTACGGTTAAAATTTTTTCAGCTTGACTATCAGAGATTTCTGATCCAAATTCTTCTTCAAAGGCCATCACTAACTCTACCGTGTCTAAGCTATCTGCACCAAGATCATCTATAAAGCTTGATTCATCTTCAATTTTTGCCTCATCAATACCTAAGTGGTCTGCTACAATTTTTTTTACTTTGTTTAAAATATCATCTGACATATTGTTCCTTTTTGTTATAATTCGTTAATAGTTTAAAAAGTAGTTTTGTCAACCCAAATACATGCCTCCATTAACATGTATTGTTTCGCCGTTAATATAATCAGAATTTTCTGAAGCTAAGAAAACTACAGTGTTTGCTATATCCTCAGGTTTTCCAAGTCTATTTGATGGAATTTTTGCAATTATTGCTTCCTTATACTTTTCATCAATTTGATCTGTCATCGCTGTGCTTATGAAGCCTGGGGATATGCAATTCACATTTATATTTTTTTTAGCATATTCAATTGCAAGACTTTTGGACATAGCAACAATGCCGGCTTTAGATGCTGCGTAATTTGCTTGGCCTACATTGCCTGTGTGCCCAACTACTGATGTAATATTAATGATTTTACCAAATTTATTTTTTAACATTTTTTTTATAGAATATTTGCACATTAAAAAAGTGGAAGTTAAATTAACATCTATGACTTTGGTCCATTCCTCAAGACTCATTCTAATTGTTAAATTGTCTTTTGTAATGCCTGCGTTATTAACTATGCAATCAAGTGACCCTCCCAACTCTTCAGTTGCTGTGTTTATAAATTCTTCGACTTTTTCATGCTGAGAGATGTCAAACTTAATTATTTTAATATTACTAAATTTTTTTTTTAATTCTTCTAACTTTTCTATTTTTGTTCCTGTTGCTAAAATATTAGCCTCATTTTTATAGAGCTTTTCGACTATTGAATTTCCTATTCCTCCAGAAGCTCCGGTAACTATTATGTTTTTATTTTTTAAATTATTCATTAATGTTAATTAATTTTATATCTTCCTCTGTATTAATTGCACTAACTTTAACATTTCTATCAATTCTCTTAATTAAACCTGACAATACTTTACCTGGCCCTATTTCAATAAATTGATTAACTCCCTTATTAATCATTAGCAAAACACTTTCTCTCCAACGCACTCTATTTTCAATTTGCTTAACTAATAAGTCTTTTAGTTCATTTGAATTTGATATTTCCATACCTGTTACATTAGAGATGAGAGTATTTTTAGGTTCATCAAAATTTAGTTTAGCAATCGCTTCACTCATTATGTGGGTTGCTTTATTCATTAATTTACAATGAAAAGGGGCACTTACAGGTAATTTAATATTTTTAATATTAGCATTATTTAAGTCTATCATCATTTTCTCTAAGTCATCAATATTACCACTTAAAACGATTTGCCCCTCAGAATTATCATTTGCTATAAAACATTTGTATTTAGATTCATTTTCTTGAATAATTCGTTCTATTTTTTCAATTTTAGAACCAAGTACCGCAACCATTCCACCAACTCCTTTTGGAACTGAGCTTTGCATAGCCTTTCCTCTAATCTTTAATATTTTAAGAGTGCTCGCAAGAGATAAGGATCCTGCAGAAGTTAAAGCTGAGTATTCTCCTAAAGAGTGGCCAGCAAAAAAAGAGGCTCTATTTAAGTCTATATTAAATTCCTCTGTAATTAGTTTGAATATTGAATAACTAACTAAAAATATTGCAGGCTGTGTGTTTTCAGTTAAGTCCAACTCGTCCTTGGGTCCATTTAGTATTAGATTAGAAAGAGAAAAACCTAAAGTATCATCAGCTTCTTTGAATAAATTCTGAATTAAGCTATACTTACTGTATAAGTCTTTACCCATTCCTACTAATTGAGATCCTTGACCTGGAAAAATAACAGAAAACATTTAATTATCTAAATTTTAATATGGTTTTAAGTGTTGTAATTCAATTATTATAATAGTATATCCTCAGTTTTTATTAAAGAAGATTTATGAATTTATACGAACACACAATAGTTGCTAGACAAGATACTAGCCCAGCTCAGATTAAGCAATTAACTGAAAAATATTCTAAAATAATTGAAAAACATGAGGGCGAAATAGTTCAAACGGAAGAATGGGGACTATTAAATTTGGCCTACGTCATTAAAAAAAATAAAAAAGGTACTTATATTCATTTTAAAATTAAAGCCTCTGGAAAAATCATTGATGAATTAGAAAAAAATGAAATAATTGATAAAAATCTTTTGAGGTACATGACAGTTAAAGTTAAAAAATTTGATTTAGAGGCTAAATACTTTTCAAGAAAAGAAGGGTTTGAAAAAAAAGAATAAAAAAAAGACTATAATAGAGATTAATTATGCCATCAAAAAAAAGAGCAGGAGGTAAAAAAAAAACTGGTCAAAGTAACTTTGCTAAGCTTAGTATTTTTCAGCCTAATAAATACAAATTCAAAAAATCATGTCCTTTATCTGTAAAAGGGGCACCTATAGTTGATTATAAAGATATTAGATTATTAAAAAAATATATGTCTGAGAATGGCAAGATATTACCTTCAAGAATTACAAATGTTTCTCAAAAAAAACAGCGTGAACTTTCGCTGTCAATTAAGAGAGCTAGAAACTTGGCATTAATTTAATGAAAGTTATACTATTAGAAAACTTAAGAAGAATTGGTTCTATTGGAGAAATCATTGAGGTTAAAAGAGGGTTTGCTAGAAATTTTTTAATTTCAAATAAAAAAGCCCTGTATGCTTCAAAAGAAAATATTGCTGAAGTAGAAAAAATTAAAGCTGATTTGGGAAAAAAAGACAATGAAAAAAAGAAACAAGCTCAAAAAATATCTGAACAGATTAATGGTAAAGAGTATGAGGTTAAAAAACTAAGTACAGAAAATAAAGAGCTTTATGGTTCTGTTAAACCAACAGAAATTTCAAAATTGATAAAAGAGCAAGATAAACTTGATATACAACCTTCAATGATACAACCAATAACTGAAATTAAATCAATTGGTAAGTTTAAGGTTAAAATAATTTTACACTCTGAAATAGATTCTGAGATTACAGTTAATGTAATTACAGCTGATACTATTCAATAATTATACAATTTTTTCCCCAGTGCATAATTGTTATTTTTTAAAATCTGTTTTCAGATATTATTTAAAGAATGGAAAACAATTTAAGCATAGTTAAAGATACCTTTAAAGAGCTTCCGAATAACATTGAAGCTGAACAAGCTGTAATAGGATCAATATTAGTTCAAAATGAAATATTTGATGAAATAAATACTATTATTTCAAGTGTTAATTTTTATGACCCTATGCATCAAAATATTTTCTCCGCAATAGAAAGTCTTATTTATAAGGGTATGCTTGCAAATCCTATTACTTTAAAAAATTATTTTGAAAATGAAAAAGATGAGCTGAATGTTCCTGAATATTTAGTTAAAGTTACTAAATTTTCTACACCACCAAGACAAGCAATCGAGTATTCAAGAATTATTTATGACATGTTTGTAAGAAGAGAATTAATTAAAATATCTGAAAATACAATTGATGCAGCAAAAATAAATGCTTTAGATGTTAATGGACAAAATATTATCGAAAATTCTGAAAGATTATTGTTTGATTTAGCTGAAAAAGGATCTTTTAATTCTTCATTAATTAAATTTGATGAAGCTGTGAAACAAACCATAGAGATGGCATCAATAGCATACAAAAATGATGAAGGAATCGTTGGTGTGCCTACGGGGTTGCGAGACTTAGATGATAGGCTTGGTGGACTTCATAATTCAGATTTAATCATTATTGCAGGAAGACCTTCTATGGGAAAAACAGCTTTAGCTACAAACATAGCTTTCCATGCAGCTCAAAAACTACAAGAAGGTGGTAAAAAATCTTCTGTTGCTTTTTTTTCATTAGAAATGTCTTCAGAGCAGTTATCGACTAGAATTCTAGCAGAACAATCTAGAATTAAATCAAATGATATTCGTAGAGGAAGAATTTCAGATGAGCAATTTGATAAATTTATTGAAACGTCAAAAAATATTTCTGAGCTACCTTTGTATATTGATGAAACTCCCGCAATTAGTATTGCCGCAATGAGTAATAGAGCTAGAAGGATTAAAAGACAAAAAGGTCTAGATTTAATTGTAGTTGATTATATTCAGTTAATGAGAGGTTCAGGGAATAATAGAGACGGAAGAGTGCAGGAAATTTCTGAGATCACACAAGGACTTAAAGCAATGGCTAAAGAATTAAAGCTTCCAGTTATAGCTCTTTCTCAATTATCGAGAGCTGTTGAACAGCGGGATGATCATAAACCACAGCTATCTGATTTGAGGGAATCAGGATCTATTGAACAAGACGCCGATGTTGTAATGTTTGTTTATAGAGAGGCTTATTATCTAGAGAGAAAAGAACCAAGACCAGCAACAGTGGAGCATGCAGAGTGGCAAGCAAAGATGAGTGAGGTAGCACATTTGGCTGAACTTATTATTGGAAAACAGAGACACGGCCCCACTGGTAATGTTATGGTAGAATTTGAGGCAATGTTTACTAAATTTAAAGATACTCAAATTAACTAATATCCAATATATAGTATTAATAAATGCTATCTAATTTATACCAGAACATAGTACTCAAAAATCCTAAATCAATTTTTTTATTATTGATAATTACTTTATTGAGCTTTGGTTATTTTACTAAAGATTTTAGATTGGATGCTTCATCAGAAACTCTGCTTATTGAGGGAGATCCAGATCTTGAGTATTTAAGGGAAGTAAACAAAAGATATGGATCAAAAGATTTTTTAGTTTTAACCTACACCCCAGATGAAGGAATGATAACTGAAACTTCAATTAACAACCTTTTAAGTTTAAAATATAAAATTCAAGGTTTAACTTGGGTTCATAGTGTCATTACATTATTAGATATACCGCTATTAAACAACTCTGAAGCACCTCTTCAAGAAAGGCTTGAAAGTTATAAAACATTAAAAGATGAAGGTGTGGATAAAGAAAGGGGTTTTAAAGAAATATTAAACAGTCCTGTGTTCAGAAATTTTGTAATTAGCGAAGATGGAAACACAAGTGGTATTATTGTCTATATCAAAAAAAATGATCTTGAAAATATTGAAAATAAAACTCAAAAAGAAATTGAAAATTATAAAGACATCTTAAAGAAAACAAATCATGAGAATATTCTTCAAATAAGAAAAATTATTAAAAACTATGATGATTCTGCAAAAATATACCTAGGTGGAATTCCAATGATAGCTGATGATATGATGTCATTTATCAAAAGTGACATTATAGTTTTTGGTCTAGGAGTTCTTTTATTTATTATCGCTACCCTTTGGTTCGTTTTTAGAAAATTAATATGGATCATAGTTCCAATTAGCAGTTGTTTTTTTTCAGTTCTAATTATGACTGGTCTTCTCGGACTATTGGGATGGAAAGTAACTGTAATTTCATCAAATTTCATTGCCTTAATGCTAATTTTAACAATGGCGATGAATATTCATATGAGTACTCGTTTTTTACAATTAAGAAATGATTTTCCAGAGTCAAGTAACTTTGAAATTGTTTCTATGACAACAAACAAAATGTTTTGGCCAATTATTTATACAGTGCTGACGACAGTGTGTGCATTTCTTTCTTTAATATTTAGTGGCATTAAACCTATCATAGATTTTGGATGGATGATGACTTTTGGATTAATTACATCTTTTATTATTACTTTTACTTTGTTGCCTACATTGTTGAGCTTTGTTTCAAATAATAATGTTACCGTTAAAGAAGATAGTGATTCAAAAATCACATCTTTTTTTGGAAGAATTTCTATTAATAATAAAAGTATAATATTTACACTAACGGGTTTAGTTATTATTCTTAGTGTAATTGGCATAAGTCGCCTTGAAGTAGAAAATAGTTTTATAAACTACTTCAATAAGAATACCGAAATATACAAGGGGATGAAGCTAATAGATGAAAAATTAGGTGGAACTACACCTTTGGAGGTTATTTTAAAGTTCCCACAAAAAGAAGAGGTTGAATATAGTAATGACGAGCTTGAAGATTGGGGTGATGATGAAGGTCAGGATGATGAAAAATACTGGTTCACTAAAGACAAAGTTAATAAAATTGAAGCCGTACATAACTATCTTGATGGATTGCCTCCAGTCGGTAAGGTTTTGTCTTTCAGTTCAATTGTTGAAGTTGCAACAAAATTAAATAACAATAAGCCTTTAGGTAGTTTGGAATTGGGTGTCCTGTACTCTAAAATTCCAGAAAGTATTAAAAAAGATATTATTGATCCTTATATTTCAATTAAAGACAATGAAGCCAGAATAAGTTTAAGAATTATAGACTCTCAAGATGGCTTGAGAAGAAATGATTTGATTAAACAGATTAATTACGACCTAAAAAATAAATTAAAATTAAAGAATGAAGAATTTAAACTTGCTGGAGTTTTAATTTTATTTAATAATTTACTTCAAAGTCTATTCAAATCTCAAATACTTACACTGGGTTTGGTTATGATTGGTATTTTTGCAATGTTCATGATTCTTTTTAGGAATATGAAGCTATCTTTAATTGGTGTGGTTCCAAATTTTATTGCTGCTTTTTTTATTTTAGGAATTATTGGCCTTTTAGGAATACCATTAGATATGATGACCATAACAATTGCAGCTATCACCATTGGTATTGCTGTTGATAATAGCATTCATTATATATATCGATTTAAAGAAGAATTTTTAAAACATAAGGATTATGAAAAAACACTTAAAATTTGTCATTCAACTGTTGGTGTTGCAATACTTAATACATCAATAACAATAGTGTTTGGATTTTCAATTTTAGTTTTTTCTAAATTCATACCCACTATTTATTTTGGAGTATTTACTGGTATTGCAATGTTGTTAGCAATGATCTCAGTCTTAACATTGCTTCCATCTCTTATTTTGATTAGTAAACCTTTTGGGAAGTAAGCCCCACTATGTTTGATGCTTTAAAGAATTTTTATGAAGCAATCTCTTTTATAGATTTAATATATTTGATTGTTACAATTTTATCTGTTGTTAAATGCTATCGTAAAGGTTTTATCCTTAGTTTGTTAGCGGCATCTAAATGGCTTTTAGCTTATGTTGTAACGTTAATTTTATTTTCTAGAATTAAACCGTATTTCAAAAACATAATTGATAGTGAGTATGTATTAGACATATCACTTAGTATCATCATTTTTATTTTGGTTATTTTTGTTATACTGATGATTAACAAAGGTATTAGTAAAGCTGTTAAATTTGTTGGTTTAGGTAGGCTCGATTCTATTTTTGGATTATTTTTTGGTTTTATAAGAAGTTATGTAGTTTGTGTTTGCTTATTTTCAGCTATAGATATTGTTTATAATTATAGTAAATGGCCAATTAACGTTAATAAATCATACACCTTCCCATACCTTGAAAAAGGTAGTAATTATCTAGTAAAAGAATTTCCAAATGAAGAAAAATATCAAGATTCTAAAGAAAAAATTGAAGAACTATAATCCAAAACTTAAAGAAGAATGTGGTGTATTTGGCATAAGCAACAGTGATGATGCTGCTGCCCTGACCGCCTTAGGTCTTCATGCACTTCAGCACCGAGGTCAAGAAGGCTGTGGAATTGTATCATTTGATGGAAAAAAATATCATTCAGAAAAAAGATTTGGTTTAGTTGGAGATAACTTCAATAAAGAAAAGGTTTTAAAAAATTTACTTGGAAAATATGCTATAGGGCACAATAGGTACAGCACTACAGGTGAAAATACTTTAAGAAATATCCAGCCTTTCTTTGCAGATACTAATGCTGGTGGTATTGGCGTTGCACATAATGGAAATTTAACTAACTCTGTTACGCTAAGAAACAAGTTGGTTGAAGATGGTGCAATTTTTTATACAACTTCGGACACTGAAACAATTGTTCAATTAATAGCAAAATCAAAAAGAAACAAAACTGTCGATAAGGTTATTGATGCTATTTTTCAAATTCAAGGTGGCTATGCATTGGTTATGCTTACACAGAGTACATTAATAGGTGTTAGAGACCCCTATGGAATAAGACCATTGATTATTGGTAAAATAAAAAACTGTTACGTTTTAGCTTCTGAAACATGTGCGCTGGATATTATAGGTGCAAAATATGTAAGAGATGTAGAGAATGGTGAAATTGTTTTAATTGAAAATAATGAATTAAAAAGTTTTAAACCATTTCCATCAAGAAAGGTTAGGCCTTGTGTTTTTGAATATATTTATTTTGCAAGACCGGATAGTCTATTAGATGGAAAGTCGGCTTATGAACACAGAAAAAACTTAGGAATAGAGCTTGCCAAAGAAAATAAAATTGATGCAGACATAATAGTCCCTGTACCAGACTCGGGAAATGCTGCTGCACTTGGATTTGCTCAACACTTAGGAATTAATTTTGAATTAGGTTTAATTAGAAATCATTATGTTGGAAGAACTTTTATAGAACCCAGTCAAAAGATTAGAAGTTTGGGTGTTAAATTAAAATTAAATGCAAATCAATCTACAATTAAAGATAAAAGAATTATTTTAATTGATGACTCTTTAGTTAGAGGAACAACTTCTCATAAAATTGTTAAAATGCTTTATGATGCTGGTGCAAAAGAAGTTCATGTTAAAATTGCTTGTCCAGAAATTAGATATCCTGATTTTTATGGTGTAGATACACCAACTAAAAAAGAGTTATTAGCTGCTAATAAAACAAATGATGAAATTTGTGAATACATTGGCGCTAAATCTTTAGATTTTTTATCCCTTGAAGGACTATATAGAGCAATAGGTTTTGAAAAACGGAATGACACCTACCCTCAATTAACAGACCACTATTTTACTGGAGATTACCCTGTTAAACCAATTGATATCTTGGGTGATGATAAAATAACTCAACTATCCTTATTAAGTACAGCTTCAGGGAATTAAAATAAGCCTAGTAGAGTTCGCTAATATGACTTTAAATTAAGCTTTATACCACTATATATAAAATAATGATCACTCATAAAGAACAAATAATTAATTACTTTAAATCTGGAATAAGAGACACCAAAGATTTTAAAATCGGTATTGAACATGAAAAATTTTTATTTGATCAAAATAAGAATAGAAGAGTTGACTATCCAACAATCCTTGAAATGTTCAAAGGTTTATATGAATTTGGTTGGAAACCTATTTTAGAAAATACGAATGTAATTGGTCTTAAAAAAATTGGTAAAAGTATTACTCTGGAACCAGGTAATCAAATTGAACTTTCAGGAGATCAATTAAATAATATTCATGAAGCGTGCTCTGAATCTCAAGATTATCTGTTTGAAATTAAACAGGTTATAAAAAAATTAAATTTAAAAATAGTAAGTGCTGGGTTTGATCCAATTTCTAAAATTTCAGAAGTTCCTAACAATCCTAAAAAAAGATACAAAGTAATGAAAAAAGATATGCCAAACGATGGTGAGTTAAGTTTAGATATGATGTATCGAACCTGTGGAACACAACTTAATGTAGATTACAATTCTGAAAAGGACTTTATAAAAAAATTTAGAGTAGTTAATTCAATTGTTCCTATTTCAATTGCTTTATTTGCAAACTCATCAATTGTAGAAAAGAAAAATAGCAACTATCTCTCTTATAGATCTAAAGTTTGGCAAAACACATCAAGGGGTGGCTTACCCGAAGCTTTTTTTGATAATATGAATTTTGAAAAGTATGCAGATTTTGCAATGAATTTTCCAATGCTATTTATTCAAAAAGATAATGAATATATTTCTGGAAAAAATTATTTATTTACAGATTTTATGAATGGTAAAATTAAAGAAATAAATAATAAGCTTCCAACAGAAGATGATTTAACTACTCACTTAAGTACAATCTTTACAGAAAATAGACTTAAAAAGTATATAGAACTTAGATCAATGGATGCATGTGGATGGGAATGTTTGTGCTCTGGACCTGCTTTCAATACTGGAATTTTATATGGAAATTTAGATGAAGCTTATGATCTAATTTCTAAATGGGATAAAAATAAGATTATAAATGCATATCTTGAAGCTCCAAAAAAAGGTTTTAATACAGAGTTGATGGGTAAAGATTTATTCTATTGGTCATCGACATTATTAAAAATTTCAAAAAAGGGTTTAGAAAATAGAGATATAATTGGTAAAGGTGGCTATAACGAAACACATTATTTGAATCATTTAGATAAAATAATTGATAATAAAATAACAAATGCAGATCATATGATTAATAAATTTTCTATAAAAGAAAATTTGACTGAACTATATGACAAGTAAGATAGTTGCTATTCAAGGTAATCACCCCTCAGAACTTAACCCAAAAAGTGATACTAGCATATTTCTTGCAGTAGAAGCTCAAAATAGAAATTGTAAAATATTCTA
>Ga0209502_10000728_pt1 | contig 33202 bp, 29 predicted proteins | sample ArcticOcean_MG_C_10_FD_187442 | JGI IMG/M metagenome (GOLD analysis project Ga0209502, IMG submission 187442) | Marine microbial communities from western Arctic Ocean - ArcticOcean_MG_CB11_90 (SPAdes) (version 2) | ecosystem: Environmental > Aquatic > Marine > Oceanic | place: Arctic Ocean... | reverse complement strand
GAAAATCAAGAGGAGTTAATTGAACAACAAACAAATTTCATCATTAGAAAACTGAATAGAGATTAACACTAGATTCATTAGTAGTAAGAAGTTAATATCTTACTTAATTTAAGAAGAAATGTGTACCGCCTAATTTAGAAAACTAAAACAAAATAACATTGCCGAAATACTGATCAAAGATTAATTTATTACCACAACTTTGTTGATGGAAATTCAGGATGACACCCCTGTTGGTTTGAGTTATAATAATAGTTATTGCGTCACTTTAAAGATTACTGACTGAAGTAATTGAATATAAGACATCTTTTTACTCTTAAGAAAACAGATACATAAAACACAACTGCAGGGTTAAAAAGGTCAAGCAAGTAAATTAAATAAACGAACTAAAGAAAGGTTTTGAATGATGACTACTCCCAAACCTTATGAAGCAATAATGCAGTAACAGAAAAAATTAGACAATAGCTTAATTTTGAAAATAATATCAAGTCTAGAAGACATGATGATTTAGCATTGATTCAAAGCTAAGAAGGATGTTGTAAGCGCCTATAAAGATCTTATGGGTTATAGGGATATGGATTGGTCAAACAAGGTTTGGAGGTAATTGAAGCAGAAACCCAGAAATTAAAACAGTTAGATAGTGACGTTATTGAATAAATGTCAGTTAAAAATTAACATCATGCTATTTATTTTTATTGTTAAATTAAAAATAAATAAAATTCTTTTTAGATTTAAATTTAATTAGTAATTATGGATAGAAACGAAAAAGCTTTTTTTGAAAATTTAGTAATTCCCAAAGGTGATGTTCAGATGTATTGGAAGAATAAAAGATACACAAAAGAGGAGTTACATAAAATTAAAAATAAGATAAAAGCAACAATTAAACGATAGTAGTAAAGGTGTAAGTAAGGACTGTTCAACCTGTTCAACTCATAATATTAATCTAATGTCTCGAAAGCACCTTAACTATTTCGAATAAAGAGATCTTTTCTTTAAATAAATGTTTTTGTAATTCTACCAGATATCAAAATACGGCAGATGATATATGCCTATGAATTATCTTTTGTGTGAGTGTTATTGAAGTATATACTTAATTCTACTGGAGTTATTATGATTATAAAGTAGATAATAAGTGTCGTATAAACTAAATATATCCCCAAGCCAATCAATATTTTTTTAAGAATTTATTGCCTCAACTTCTTTTACTTTTTCAAGTGTAAGAAACTCCTCTTCGTCTTCGTCCCATTCATCATCTGAAGACACCTTTTCTGTTTTAGGATTGTAATAAATATCGAGGTATTTAAGACGTTCAACTTCTTTTACTTTTACCTGAACAATAAAGGTGTGGTGATGCTTAATGTCGTAGGGACTCAAAAAGGTTTCATAAGAATCCCAGATTACATTTCTAGTGTATTCTACGTTAGGGTATTTCTCTTCAATAAAGAACTTTATTTTCTTATTGATCTCCCGATTGTTGATGGGTTTAATTTCCCCATCAGGATTAACCTCAAAACTGTTATGCTCTGATATAAAATCTTCTATAGTTACTTTGGATTCTTGACCAGAGGTTTGTTGAGCAGAGGTTTCTGCAAACGGTATAGCAAATAAGCTAATTACAAGGAGTGATATAAACTTTTTCATATGTACGTTTTTAATATATTAATTCAAATATAAAAAGAAGTTTGATTTTTAATGACAATTTTGACATAAAACCGAGCTAAACAACTTATCAATTAGAGCTTATCCAAAGATAGCCCTGTAAATATCGTTTCCATTTGCTAACAATAAAACCGCTAGAAGCAATAAAAATCCAAACATTTGAGCGTATTCCATGAATCTATCGTTAGGTTTTCTGCCGCTAATAATTTCATACATTAAAAACATTACATGTCCGCCGTCTAATGCGGGAATAGGGAGTATGTTCATAAAGGCTAAAATGATTGAAATAAGCGCTGTACTGGACCAAAAACCCCTCCAGTTCCATTGTGCAGGGAAAAGATTTCCAATCGCTGCAAACCCACCTACTTGGCTGGCTCCTTTTTTTGTAAAAACATATTTAAATTGAGCCGCATAGTCATGTAAAGTCCAAAATCCATAATTAAAACCGTCATAAATACTTTCAGAAAAAGTTAGATCTACATGGGTATATTGAACAGATTTATCGTCAAAACGAATACCAATGGTTCCGTCTTCACGCGGAAGGATTTTTTTTGTGATAATTTGATCAGCCCCTCTTCTAAGTTCAATTTGAAGTGTATCATATTTTTGCTCCTTCAAATGAGTTACTAAAAAAGAATAACCATTAATAGGAATACCGTTTGTTTTTAAAACAACATCTCCATTCATAAGGCCTGCAGCTTCAGCAGGGGTGTCAGGCTGTATAATTATTGCAGGGGGTATAAGAACAAAAAAGGGTCTTAGATCTTCAGATTCAAACATTTGTGAACCAAAATCTTCAGGAACAGAAATAACTTCCTTTAAACCATTTGCACGCTGGATACTAACTTCTTCAACCGATCGCAAGAATAGGTTTCTGTTGATGTCAAGAACATTATTCAATACCACACCATCAACTTCTATAATTCGGTCTCCATCTTCAAAACCTATTGATTTTGCAAGTTTAGAAACTTCCATTCCATTAGGGACAGCGTCATAAGTAAGGGTATCTTTTCCCCAAACATAAAAAATCATTGCATATATAAGTAAACCAAGGAGTAGGTTTACAATTACCCCTCCCAACATAATGATTAAGCGTTGCCAAGCAGGTTTAGACCGAAATTCCCAAGGCTCTGGCGGAAGTTTCATTTGTTCCGTATCCATGCTTTCGTCAATCATTCCGGAGATTTTAACGTAACCTCCCAATGGAAGCCACCCTATTCCGTATTCTGTCCCTCCAATCTTCTTTTTAAATAAAGCAAATTTAACATCAAAAAACAGATAGAATTTCTCTACGCGAGTTTTAAATAATTTAGCGGGTATAAAATGGCCTAGTTCATGTAAAACAACCAGTAAAGATAAACTCAGGAGTAATTGAATTCCTTTAATAATAATTGGGCTCATAGTTGGGATTAAATATAATTTTCAAAAATACTGATTTACTTGAGTTAAGCCCGCATTCAAATGAATTTAAATTTCATAAAACATAAAAAAACACTGTACCTTTGTGTTTAACTTGAAATATGAACGGTTTTTTAAAAAAATATAGAACTTTTTTAATTGCATTTGCTTTATTCTCAATAGGGACTCTATTCTTGTTTTATAACGCATTAAAACCAGTCCGTATACTCCCAATTTATCAGCCTTCTGAAGTTAGTTTTGAATTGGTAGACAGTACGCTTCAACACATCAAAATAAAGCATCGTGTGGCAGACTTCAGTTTGAAAAATCAAAATGGAGAAATCATAACTCAAAGATACTATACAAATAAGATTGTAGTAGTAGATTTTTTCTTTACCACCTGTCCCAGCATATGTCCAATCATGACTAATAACATGGGAGCCATCCAGAATAAAATAAAAGATCAAGATCAAATAAAGCTCCTTTCCTTTAGTGTGACTCCTAAAATTGACTCAGTTCCTCAACTCAAAAAATATGCAATTGAAAAAGGAGTGATGGATGCGAATTGGAACTTACTAACAGGAGATAAAAAAGAAATTTACACCCTTGCTCGTAAATCGTATTTTGTTGTAAAAGAGGATGGTGATGGGGGGCCTTTTGACATGATTCACACCGAAAACTTTGTTTTAGTGGATCCTGAGCGAAGAATTCGTGGCTATTATGATGGAACAAGTGAAGAGGAAATGGAGACACTTTGGACTGATATTAAAGTTCTCCAAAACGAGTATCCATCAGGCTCAAATTAAATTTCCAACTCTTTTTGGCTTCCCTTTCTTTTTTAATTACTTTTGCTTCTTTAAAATCATTCTAAATAATGATCACTCTAGATCTCATAGAAAAAAATCAACGCGGAAGAATTGTAACTATCGATACCGATCAGTTGCCCATGAAGTTAATTGAAATGGGATGCTTACCTGGAAACGAAGTGCATTTAGAACAACATGCTCCGCTCAAGGACCCCATGTATCTTGTAATAGATGGTTGTCATTTGGCAATTCGAACAGAAACAGCCAAAAACATAACCATAGAATTAATCTAGATGAGCAAGACCATTAATGTTGCATTAATAGGAAACCCCAATACAGGGAAAACTTCCGTGTTTAATGCCATTACAGGTCTGAATCAAAAAGTCGGGAACTACCCCGGAATTACAGTCGAAAAAAAGCAGGGAATATGTCGTCTCGACCGGACTACAAAAGCTCACGTAATTGACCTACCCGGAACCTATAGCCTCAACGCTTCTTCAATGGATGAAAGTGTGGTTATTGAGTTACTTCTTAACAAAAACGACAAAGATTACCCAGACGTTGCCGTGGTTATTTCGGACATCGAAAACTTAAAAAGAAACTTGCTTTTATTTACCCAAATAAAAGACCTGGAGATTCCGACTTTGTTGGTAATTAATATGTCTGATCGAATGAAAAGTAAAGGAATTTCATTAGACATTCCGTTACTTGAAGAAAAACTAAAAACAAAGATTGCACTTATCAGTACCCGAGAAAAAAAGGGAATAGAATCATTAAAAGCCCGTCTTTTAGATTATAGATCACTTTCTAAAGAAAAATGTACAGATATCCGCTTAATAGATGAGGCTTATTTTGGAAACCTTGAAAAAGTTTTCCCAGATCAGTCGCTTTATAAACTATGGTTGGTTATTACACAAGATGTAAATTTCGCTAAACTTGATCGAAACAAAGTTGAAGATGCTTCGGCATATAAAACCCGCTCGATTTCAGATTTAAAACGCTTACAGCAAAAAGAAACTATTAAGCGATACCAATACATCAATCAATCTTTAAAAGAAACTTACACTATAGATCAATCCAAAGCAACAGATTACCGCTCAAGGTTGGACCGTATTTTAATTCATCGCTTTTGGGGGTACATCATTTTCTTCATGATTTTGCTAACGATTTTCCAAGTAATTTTTGACTGGAGTAGTATTCCAATGGAATTTATCGATAAAAGTTTTTCGGCTTTAAGCGAGTATACAAAAAGCACCCTACCTCCTGGACTCTTCACAAACTTACTTGCAGAAGGAATAATTTCTGGACTCGGAGGAATTGTAATCTTCATTCCTCAAATTGCTTTTTTATTTCTATTCATAGCTGTTTTAGAAGAAACGGGTTATATGAGCCGCGTAGTTTTCTTAATGGATCGAGGGCTTAGAAAATATGGCTTAAGTGGTAAAAGTGTTATCCCTTTAATTTCTGGAACAGCTTGTGCTATTCCCGCCGTTATGGCGACGCGAAACATTGAGAACTGGAAAGAGCGACTGATTACCATCTTAGTAACCCCTTTCACAACCTGTTCAGCTCGATTGCCTGTCTATCTGATTTTAATTTCTTTGGTAATCCCAGAAGGGTCTTTTTTAGGAATGGGATATCAAGGACTAACTCTTATGGGACTATATTTATTAGGTTTTGTTATGGCTTTGTTTTCTGCAGCCATCCTAAATAAAATCCTTAAAATTCAATCTAAAACCTTTTTTGTGATTGAAATGCCTAATTATAAAATACCACTCCTGAAAAATGTATTGATTACCGTTTTAGAAAAAACAAAGTCATTTGTTGTTGAAGCGGGTCGCATTATTCTTGCAATTTCAATTTTATTATGGTTCATGGCTTCTTTTGGACCAGGCGATAATTTCACTCAAGCAGAAGAAATAGTTAAAAACCAAAAGGGAAGTGAGTTTCTTACCCCTCTTGAATTAGAAACAGAGATTGCTTCGTATAAGTTAGAACATTCCTTTATTGGAATTTTAGGAAAATCAATTGAACCCGCTATTGCTCCGCTGGGATTTGATTGGAAAATTGGAATTGCATTGATCAGCTCATTTGCAGCCCGAGAAGTTTTTGTGGGAACCTTAGCTACAATATACAGTGTAGGTAATACCCAAGAAGAAACCCTTATAAACAGAATGAAATCGGAACGCAGACCTAATGGAGAATTGTTGTTTGACCTGCCAACGGGGGTTTCCCTTATGCTGTTTTATGCTTTTGCACTTCAATGCATGAGTACTTTGGCAATTGTTAAAAAAGAAACAAACAGTTGGAAGTGGCCTATGATTCAATTGCTTAGCATGACTTTAATTGCTTATCTTTCGGCATTAATCGTTTATCAAATATTAGCTTAATGGAAATACTTCAACTTATATTGGTAGCAGTAGCTGGTTTTTTGTCGGTACGATTTCTTTATAAAAAATTTTTTATACCCCAGTCAACAAAAGGCTGCGGCACAGATTGCGGCTGTAAATAATTTAGCCCTGCATCAAACGTTCTATTTCCTCAATTTCAATAGGAATATTCCCCATTAAATTAAGCGGGCTACCCTGTGCTTGTATAACCACATCATCTTCTAAGCGAACACCAAAACCTTCCTCTGGAATATAAATGCCTGGCTCGACTGTGAAAACCATATTGGCCTCCATAGGCAAATGGAGTAAGCCATAGTCATGGGTGTCTAGCCCAATATGATGGGAAGTTCCGTGCATAAAATATTTTTTATAGGCTGGGTTTTCTGGATCTTGATTTTGTACATCAGCCTTATCAAGAAGTCTCAACCCTAGAAGTTCGGCGGTCATTATTTCACCAACCTCTTTATGATAATCTTTCCAAATAGTTCCGGGAACCAAAAGCTTTGTTCCTTCATTTTTAACCTTCAGAACAGCGCGATATACTTCCTTTTGTCTATCCGAAAATTTACCCGAAACAGGAATGGTTCTGGTCAAGTCACTTTTATAGTTTCCATATTCAGCAGCAACATCGAGCAAAATTAATTCTCCGTCTTTACATTGAGCTTTGTTTTCAGTGTAGTGAAGGACATTAGCATTATTTCCTGATGCAATAATAGGAATATAGGCAAAACCTTTTGAACGGTTTCTTAAAAATTCATGGCAAAGCTCAGCTTCAATTTCGTATTCCCAAACTCCTGGTTTTACAAAGCTCAACAAACGTCTAAATCCTTTTTCGGTAATGTTACAGGCTGTTTGAATTTGGTCTATTTCTTCAGCTGTTTTTACAGCTCGTAATTTTTGTAAAATGGGGTTACTTTTAGCTACACGGTGAGCGGGATATTGTTCTTTACATTTAATAATGAAGCGATCCTCCCGAGTTTGAGTTTCGACCGCCTGTCTGTAGTGTTCGTTGGTATTGAAATAAAAAGTATCGTTAAAAGCGCTCAACTGATTTAGGATGCGATCGAAATCTTGTAACCAAAAAACGGATTCTATTCCAGAGCGCTCCGTTGCCTGACTCTTAGTAAGTTTAGCACCCTCCCAGACTGCAATATGATTGTTGGTTTCTCTAACAAAAAGAACTTCTCTCATTCTAGGATCAACAGCGTCAGGGAAAAGTAATAAAATACTTTCTTCCTGATCTACACCCGTTAGATAAAAAATATCACGATGTTGTTCGAACGGCAACACAGAATCTGCGCTAATAGGATAAAGATCATTTGAATTAAAAACCGCAATACTTTTAGGCTCCATTGCCTGCATAAAAGCCTTACGTGTATTCTTATAAAAAGGCGAGGGTATAGGATGGTACCGCATAATTTGGGTTATTTTTTTAGTAAATATATGAATTTGACTAGGAATCAGTTTAAGCAGATTATTTTTCTTCAAGAGTATTTTTTGTACTTTCAGCAAACTAGAAATAAAACAAACCACTATTATGAAATTATTTAATTCTTTTTTAATATTCTGTATTGCATTTAATTTAAGTGCACAGACAGGCCAAACAGATAATTCAATAGTAAAAAATATTCCCTTTGAAAACATTGGACCTAAAGTAATGAGCGGTCGTATTATTGCTTTGGAAGTAAATCCATTGGACTCAACGGAGTTTTATGCAGCCTATGCTTCCGGAGGAATTTGGCATACCCAAGACAACGGAATTAGTTTTATTTCTATAACCGACAATGCACCTACGCAAAACATAGGAGAAATTGCAATGCACTGGCCTACCAAAACCCTTTGGGTAGGAACGGGTGAAAATAATGCTTCGCGATCTTCATATGCTGGGATTGGAATGCTTAAAACCGTTGATAACGGTGTTACTTGGGAGTTAAAAGGACTTGCAGGCAGTCATCATATTGGAAAAATATTAATCAATCCGAATAATCCCGAAGAGGTTGTTGTAGGTGTTACAGGTCATTTATATACAACCAACACAGAGCGCGGAATCTACAGATCAGAAAACGGAGGAGACACTTGGAATCAGGTTCTTTATGTAAATGATGCATCGGGAATCATTGATATGAGTACAGTTCCTAATAATTTTAATATTCAATATGCAGCAGCATGGGAAAAAGACAGAAAAGCCTGGAATTTCACAGGTAATGGAACAAGTTCCGGGATATATAAAAGTATGGACGCGGGAAAAACATGGACTCTAATTTCAACAAAAGAAAGCGGTTTCCCAACAGGAGAAGGAGTTGGCCGTATTGGACTTGCTGTCTATGACGAAAACACAGTATATGCAATTCATGATTCTCAATTTAGAAGACCTGATGGAGCTACCAAGAAATCAAACGGGTTGACTAAAAATGATTTTAAAACGATGACTAAAGAGGCGTTTCTAGCCCTTGAAAATAAAACTTTAAATACGTTTTTAAAAGAAAATAATTTTCAAGAAAAATACCGAGCCCAAAGCATCAAAAACAGTGTTCGAAACGGCTTAGTATTGCCAAAAGACCTTGCGATCTACTTAGAAGATGCAAACGCATTATTATTCGATACACCTGTAGTGGGTGCTGAGGTTTTTAAAAGTGAAAATGGAGGAGCTACTTGGTCAAAAACCCACGAAGGATATATAGAAGATTTATATTATAGCTACGGGTATTATTTCGGTCACATTCATGTAGCCCCTAAAAACGTAGATAAATTATATATCTATGGAGTGCCACTTTTAACTTCAGATGATGGTGGAGCTAACTTTAGAGCAATTGGAAAATCTAATGTACATTCTGATCACCATGCACTTTGGATCAACCCAAATCGTCCGGGACATTTAATTAATGGAAATGATGGAGGAGTAAATATTACGTACGACGATGGTAAACACTGGATGAAAAACAACTCGACTGCCGTTGGACAGTTTTATGCTATAAACATTGACCATGAAAAGCCTTACAACGTCTACGGAGGACTTCAAGATAATGGAGTCTGGAAAGGAGCTCACAACGCGCGAGACGATGAAAGATGGGAAGCTTCGGGACATAACCCTTGGACCTCTATTATGGGAGGAGATGGGATGCAAATCCAAATTGACAACCGAAATAGTAACATAGTTTATACTGGATACCAATTCGGAAATTACTTTCGCGTAGACTTGGAAAGCAATAAAAATAAACACATTCAACCTAAACATGAATTAGGAGAAGCACCCTATAGATTCAATTGGCAAACGCCTATTTTATTGTCTTCTCACAATCAAGATATTCTTTATTACGGAGGAAACAAATTACATAGATCCCTCAATCGGGGAGATGATTGGACAGCGATTTCTGATGACCTAACCCAAGGAGGTAAAAAAGGAAATGTTGCCTTCGGAACTTTAACTACAATTTCAGAATCCCCAGCACAGTTCGGATTTTTATATACGGGAAGTGACGATGGATATGCTTATCGTTCTGAAAATGGAGGTGGTAGTTGGGATCGTATTTCAGATGAGTTACCTCAAAACTTATGGGTAAGTAGAATTGTTGCCTCAGAGCACCAAAAAGAAAGAGTCTATATTACTTTAAATGGGTATAGAGATGACGATTTCAAACCCTATGTCTATGTTAGTGAAAACAAAGGAGACGTATGGAGATCAATTAACGCAAATCTACCAAACAGTCCAATAAATGTAATCCGAGAAGATCCAAATAATGATCAAATCTTATATTTAGGAAATGATCAAGGAACCTATATTTCTTTCGATCAGGGAGAACGATGGAGCGAATTTAAAAATGGAGTAACAACGGCTGCTGTTCATGATTTAGTAATTCAGCCAGAGGCAAACCATTTGTTAATTGGAACCCACGGCCGCTCTATTTATAAAACAGATTTAGCTCCTTTCAATAAAGTAAATGCTAACTTTTTGAAACAAGAACTAATCTTATTAAATTTACAAAAAGTAAAACATTCATCTCGTTGGGGAACTCGTAGGTCATCTTGGAGAAAAATCAACGGACCTCAAATAACTCTTTCGGCTTATGCACTTTCTGCTGGTTCATATGAAATGCAGGTTAAGAACAAAAAAGGGATTGTCTTATTTGAACAAAAAGGAATGCTTGATACCGGATTTAATTTTGTTATCTATGCACTCGAAAAAGACGCAAATGGAATTGTCAATTTTAACAAAAAGAATAAAAAATCACCCTCAAAATCTTCAGACAATGGAAAACACTACCTCGAAAAAGGCACCTATAGTGTTGAGTTTACTAAAGGATCATTTAAAAGTAAAAAAGAATTACACATTCAGTAGACCGATAAAAACACAAGCTAACTTATTTTTGACGCTCCTATTTTTAGGATCATTAAGTTTTGGATATGCGCAATTCGAAAAGCCAAAGGATAGTCTATGGATTAAAGAAGGTAAGGTAAATGTACTTTTGAACCAAGCGACTTTTGGAGAATGGCTTGGTGGAGGAACTAATAATTTTAATGGTATTGTAAATTTAGATTATTTAGTTCATCGCAAACATGAAAATTGGGATTGGACTACAACTTTGGACGCTTCTTTGGGTTTTGCCAAAACAGAAGCTTCAGACTTTTATAAAAAAACAGTAGATCATTTAGAAATAAACACCGTTTTCATTCAACTAAAAACTGAGCCTTGGGGTTTTTCTACTTCAATGAATATAAAATCACAATGGATAGCAGGTTACGCTTTTTCTGAAGGAGCCAACGGTCAAGAGATAAGTACACAAACAACTGCACTTTTGTCACCTTTATATGCTCGTGCTGGAGTTGGAGTCACTTATAAAAAAACAAGGTCATTTAGCTTCCAGGTACAACCAGTTACAGCTCGTTTAATTTATGTTGGATCACGTTTCACCAACGATTTAATTCCAGGAGAAACCTATTTTGGAGTTGAGGCCAACAAACAATCTCGCTGGGAATTAGCCCTGTCCATGTCTGCACAAGGGCAATGGCCACTTTTACCAAATGTCATTTTAGTAAATAAGATAAATCTAATTTCTAATTACCTTGAGGAATTCAAGAATTTTGACTTTGACTGTACACTTGGTGTTGATATGAAAATAAATAATTTTATGTCAGCCCAATTTGAAATACAATTGGTATACGATGATAATGCATTATCAAAAATTCAGACTCGACAAGTTTTTGGAGTTAGCGTCGGTTTCTCATTTTAATTTTTTGTTTAATGTTTAGGGGGTTTCATTCTAAAAAAGTAAAACAAACTTTCATTCTTTAAAAATGAAAGTGTTACAAGCAAAAAAACGTCTGATATATTTTCTTTCGAAATCCATTTAGCTTAATTTTACAAAATTAAACTAATAATTAATGAGCGGAATAATTAAGTCTTCCTTAGCACGAAAATATGCAATGGCAATTTCAGGTTTATTCTTGGTGGTGTTTTTAATGCAACATTTCATAATAAACCTAACTTCTGTTTTCAGTAAAGACGTTTTCAACGAGATTTCTCATTTTATGGGAAATAATCCTTTAGTTCAATTTGTATTGCAACCGGTTCTTATTTTTGGAGTTATTTTTCACTTCATTATGGGAATTGTTTTGGATTTAAAGAACCGCAGCGCACGCGATCAAAATTACGCACAGAATAATGGTTCGGCAAATTCAAGTTGGATGTCTAGAAATATGATTTGGTCTGGAATTACAATTCTTTCATTTCTTGTTCTTCACTTCATTGATTTTTGGTTTCCTGAAATGAACTACAAATACATCGAAAGTTTACCAGTTGATCCTGATCGATATTTTGATGAGATGGTTCATAAATTTGAAGACATTATTCGCGTAGGTGCCTATGTTGTTTCTTTCTTTTTTCTCATGCTTCATTTGTTACACGGATTTAGCTCTTCGTTCCAATCTGTTGGATTGAACAATAAATACACAAAAAGCTTCAAAACGTTTACTTTCGCATTCTCTATAGTGATTCCTATTGGATTCATATTCATAGCATTATTTCACCATTTAACTGCATAAGAACATGGCAAGTTTAGATTCTAAAATACCTAAAGGGCCTTTATCAAATAAATGGACCAATCATAAAAGCCACATCAATTTAGTTAGCCCTGCTAACAAAAGACTCATCGATATTATCGTTGTCGGAACTGGACTGGCTGGTGCTTCTGCCTCTGCTACTTTAGCTGAATTGGGTTATAATGTTAAATCATTTTGTTTTCAAGATTCTCCAAGAAGAGCACATTCAATTGCCGCACAAGGAGGAATCAATGCGGCAAAAAATTATCAAGGTGACGGAGATTCAACCTACCGACTTTTTTATGACACCATTAAAGGGGGAGATTACCGTTCAAGAGAGGCAAACGTTCATCGTTTAGCTGAGGTTTCTACGAACATTATTGATCAATGTGTAGCTCAAGGAGTTCCTTTTGCTCGTGATTATGGAGGGTTATTAGATAACCGATCTTTTGGAGGAGTTTTAGTGTCTCGTACTTTTTACGCAAAAGGACAGACAGGACAACAATTATTATTAGGAGCATATTCTGCGATGAACCGCCAAATTGGTCGTGGAAAAATCAAAATGTACAACCGTCATGAAATGATGGATTTAGTTTTGGTAGATGGAAAAGCTCGGGGTATAATAGCTCGTAACCTAGTAACAGGGAAAGTAGAACGCCACGGAGCACACGCAGTAGTTGTAGCATCTGGAGGTTATGGAAATGTATTTTTCCTTTCAACAAACGCCATGGGGAGTAATGTTTCTGCTGGATGGAAAATCCACCAAAAAGGAGCCCATTTTGCAAACCCTTGTTTTACACAAATTCACCCAACTTGTATTCCCGTTTCTGGAGATCACCAGTCCAAGTTAACTTTGATGTCTGAATCTCTTAGAAATGATGGACGTATTTGGGTACCTAAAAACATAGATGATGTTAAGGCAATCCGAGATGGAAAATTAAGCCCAACACAACTCAAAGAAGAAGACCGCGATTACTATCTAGAGCGACGTTATCCTGCTTTTGGAAATTTAGTACCTCGTGATGTTGCTTCTCGAGCAGCAAAAGAACGATGTGATGCAGGTTATGGTGTAAATGCAACTGGTGAAGCTGTTTATTTAGACTTCGCTGCCGCAATTATACGATACGGAAAAGAACAAGCGCATGTAAAAGGACTGGATGAAAATGATGCAGTTCTTGTCAAAAAATTAGGACAAGGTGTTGTTCGTTCTAAATATGGAAACTTATTCCAGATGTACGAAAAAATCGTAGATCAAAACCCTTACGAAACACCAATGATGATTTACCCTGCAGTACATTATACCATGGGTGGTGTTTGGGTAGATTATAACTTAATGACCTCTATCCCTGGATGCTACGCCATTGGAGAAGCAAACTTCTCTGATCATGGTGCTAACCGACTAGGAGCATCTGCACTAATGCAAGGTTTAGCGGATGGTTATTTTGTTTTACCCTATACAATCGGAGACTATTTAGCAGACGACATTCGTACGGGGTCAATAGCAACCAATACTCCAGAATTTGATGCTGCTGAAAAAGCAGTTGTAGATAAAATTAATTTATTTCTTAATAGCAAAGGAGAGCACTCCGTTGATTATTACCACAAGAAGTTAGGTAAAATAATGTGGGATAAATGTGGAATGTCACGTAACGCTGAAGGTCTAAAAGAAGCAATGGCAGACATTAAAGCATTAAGAGAAGATTTCTATAAAAACGTAAATGTACCCGGAACCGATTCAGAGTTTAACGAGCAATTAGCCAAAGCAGGTCGTGTAGCAGATTTCCTTGAATTAGGAGAATTATTTGCAAAAGACGCTTTGGATCGCACCGAATCTTGTGGAGGACATTTCCGAGAAGAATCGCAAACTCCAGAAGGAGAAGCCATGCGTGATGATGAAAACTTTACATTCGTTTCTGCCTGGGAATACAAAGGAGAACCTGCAGATGCAGTTTTGTGTAAAGAAGAGTTGAAGTACGAAGAAATTGAAGTAAAAACACGTTCATATAAATAAGATGATGATGAATTTGACCTTAAAAATTTGGAGACAAGCAAACGCAACTACAAAAGGAAAGATGGTAACCTATCCGATTGAAAATGTTTCTCCCGACATGTCCTTTTTAGAGATGATGGACGTTTTAAACGAACAACTCATCAACAAAGGGATTGATCCAGTCGCTTTTGATCATGACTGTCGCGAAGGAATTTGTGGAATGTGTTCGATGTATATCAACGGGGAAGCACACGGCCCTGATCGTTTTGTAACAACTTGCCAGTTGCACATGCGAAAGTTTAAAGACGGAGAAACAATTACGATTGAACCGTTTAGAGCCAATGCATTTCCAGTTGTAAAAGACCTTGCAGTTGACCGTTCGGCTTTCGATAGAATTCAACATGCAGGTGGTTTTGTAAGTGTAAACACTTCCGGAAACACCCAAGATGCAAACAACATTCCAATTGATAAGCACGATGCTGATAAAGCATTCGATGCAGCTACTTGTATTGGTTGTGGAGCTTGTGTTGCAAGCTGTAAAAATGCTTCTGCAATGCTGTTTGTTTCGGCTAAAGTTTCGCAGTATGCACTTCTTCCACAAGGAAAAGTTGAAGCAACAGATCGTGTATTAAATATGGTAAAACAAATGGATGACGAAGGTTTCGGGAACTGTACCAACACCGGAGCTTGTGAAGTTGAATGTCCTAAAGGAATTTCTTTAGAGAACATTGCACGTATGAATAGAGAATACCTTTTTGCAACCGCTAAAGGATAAAAACAAGACGCTAATGTCTGATAATATTTAAGTCCCGCCCCAAAATACTATTAAGTATAAGGATGAGATTTAGTCTTAAACAGAAGAGATGGAACAATCACTAATAGAAAGAATAGGAGTAATTTTAACAATTACCTATCTGCGTTATTTCGTTATAGCTGGAATTTTATTTCTCATTTTTTATGTTTTATTTAAAAAGAAATGGCAGTCTAAAAAAATTCAAACCCGCTTTCCTAAGAACAAAGATTATAACCGAGAAATTGGTTACTCTACTTTGAGTCTTTTTATTTTTATGCTTGTTGGTTTGGTTGCTCATAAATCTCCAATTACTCAATGGAGCCTAAGATACGATTCGATTGCTGAATACGGAACAGCCTATTGGTTTTTGAGCGTAATACTCATGATTTTTCTCCACGACACTTATTTTTATTGGACACATCGCGCCATGCACCATCCAAAAATTTACCGCTCGTTTCATAAAGTACACCACCAATCAACCAACCCATCACCTTGGGCAGCATTTGCTTTTCATCCTCTAGAAGGAGTGGTCGAAGCAGGGATAATTTTCCCAATTATTTTTCTTATTCCACATCATTTTTCGGCCGTGTTTGCATTTTTAATATTCATGACAGTTTATAATGTATACGGACATTTGGGATACGAAATTTTCCCGAAGGGATTTAATAAAAACAGGATTGGCAAATGGCTGAACACTTCCGTTTCTCATAATGCGCATCATGCTCAATTTAATGGAAATTTCGGACTTTATTTTTTGTTTTGGGACCGATGGATGGGAACCCTAAGAACGGATTATGACAGCGGATTTAAAGAGGTTGATCAGCTACGTACTTCCAGCAAAGCTATTCAATAGCCTTCAACACTTTCTCCATAAAACTGGCAACTTTTGAAGGTTCTAACCAGCGCGTAACCACCACCACATCTTGATCTGGAATAACGACAATAAAATTTCCACCAAAACCAGCAGCGTAATAAATGTTTTCGGCAGCTTCTTCCCAATAGCGTGGCCCTTTTTTATTTAGCCACCATAGGTAACCGTAATTTGGATTTGCAGCAGAAGCAGTTGTCGCTTTTTCAATCCAGCTTTCACTTAAAAGCTGTTTACCATTCCAAGAACCTTTTGATAAATAGAGCATTCCAAAACGAGCATGATCTTCGGTGCTGATGAATAAACCACCACCTGAATGCCCACCACCAGAAACTGATTCTACCTGAACGCCATCAATCGGTGTCCAAGAGTTTCTGTAACCGAACCAACGCCAAGTTGTAGAGGCTCCAATTGGATCCATTATTTCTGCTTTAAGGACTTGTGGAAGAGGTTTTCTCCAAACATTTAACAAGGAATAGGAGAGTACGTTTACACGCACATCATTGTATTTAAAATAAGCTCCAGGTTCATTGAGTACTCGATTTTTCCAGTCATCAATTGTACCTTCTTTAGGTGGGCGATCTGCCCAATCGTGAAGTCCCCAAATACTTCCTGACCAATCGGAAGATTGGGTTAGTAAATGGTCCCAAGTAATTTTTTTATTATGCTCACCATCAAAAGTAGTATCCCAAACGTAGTCGGTTAAAAGATTGTCTGTAGAAGCAATTAAACCTTTGTCTAAGGCTACACCCGCTAGAGTCGACAAATAGCTTTTGGTAACACTAAAAGTCATGTCGACCTTTTTTGTGTCTCCCCATTCGGCGATTACATATCCATTTTTAAGAATCATTCCTGCTGGGCCGCCATGCTTTTTTGTTGGGCCTAAAATTTGGTGATAGGGTTCTCTTGCAAAGCCTTTTACAATTGCAACACGGAGATCTCTTCCGCCACTGTATTCATTGGCTAATGCAAATTCAACAGCTTCTTGTATTCGTTTTGGTTTTATATCAAAAGATTCTGGAGGTTTTTCTTTCCAGTTTTCATTTCTTTCCGGGTAATAATAATCTTGCGCTTGACTAAAATAGCTTCCACCAATTAGTAATAAAAGAAAGAGATTGATTTTCATAACCGATAATTTTTAAGAAATAAATTAATTTGATTTCGTTCTTTCAACAGCATCAAGCCAGCCGTTGTATTTTTTGTTTCGGGTGCCTTGCTCCATAATTGGACTAAAAAGAGTTTCTCGTTCTCGAACTTCTTCGATCGAATCGAGGGTCCAAACTCCGGCTTTAATTCCCGCTAAAAAGGCAGCTCCCAAGGCGGTAACTTCAAGCATCTTTGGACGATCAACTTCTACGTTCAAAATATCGGACTGGAATTGCATCAGGTAATTATTGGCAGAAGCACCTCCATCTACTTTTAGTGAAATAATAGAAGAGCCACTATCCTCAAGCATAGCATTTATAACATCTTTGGTCTGAAAAGCCATAGCCTCTACAGTTGCTTTCGTAAGTTCTTTTTTGCCAATATCTAAGGTTATTCCGTGTATAGATCCTTTTGCTTTAGCATCCCAATACGGCGCTCCTAAGCCAGCAAACGCGGGAATGACATACAGATCTTTGAGTGGTGGAATTGACTCACAAATTGCTTCGGTTTCTGCTGCATGGGTTATTAAGTTCAATTGATCTCGAAGCCATTGAATGGATGCACCTCCAATAAAAATACTTCCTTCAAGAGCATAACTTGGTTTTTCGTTTTCAACACTACAAGCTAATGTTGTAAGCAATCCGTTTTTAGAAACAAGGTGCTCGGTTCCCGTATTAAGCAAAAGAAAACATCCTGTTCCGTAGGTGTTTTTTGCCATTCCAGGTTTGTGTCCACCTTGTCCAAATAATGCAGCTTGCTGATCTCCAGCAACTCCATAAATAGGAATTTGAACTCCTTTAAAATCAATGGTTCCAAAGTCGGACGAAGACTCTTGAACCTTTGGAAGCATAGAACTTGGAATATTCATTGCTTTCAGAATTTTTTCATCCCACGACAATGTTTTTATATTATAGATCATAGTACGCGAAGCGTTGGTATGGTCTGTAAGGTGATTTTTTCCTTTAGTAAGCTTATAAATTAACCAAGAGTCAATGGTTCCAAAAAGTAATTCTCCAGCTTCTGCACGTTCTCTTGCACCTGGAACTTCATCCAAAATCCATTTAAGTTTAGTTCCCGAAAAATAAGAATCGATCACCAAGCCCGTATTTTCATTTACATAAGATTCTAGCCCATCTGCTTTTAGTTGATCACAAATCGGTGTAGTTCTTTTGTCCAGCCAAACAATGGCTTTGTGAATGGGTTCGCCTGTTTTTTTATCCCAAACAACAGTGGTTTCCCTCTGATTTGTAATTCCAATAGAGGCTATTTCCTTAGGGTCAATTCCAGTTTCAGCCATTACTTTTTCAAAGGCCTGTAATTGATCATTGAATATGGCAGTAGCATCGTGTTCTACCCAACCTGACTGCGGATAATATTGTTGTAATTCTTTTTGAGAAATGGAAACAATGCTTCCTTTTTTATCAAAAACAATAGCTCTAGTACTGGTTGTTCCTTGGTCAAATGCAACAATATATTTTTTTTCCATAGTATAATTTGTTAGGTCTTTAGCTTTAAAGATAAAATAAAAAGTTTCAGTTTGTATTATAGCACCTTAAAAAGAGGATCAATTTTATGTATTTTTAATTAAAATTCTAAAAATGAAAAACGAATTGAATGTTGCTTTAATTCAAACCAATCTAGTTTGGGAACAACCTAAAGTAAATCGAGAGCATATAGAATCGTTTTTAAAAGCCGTTTCTAAAGAGGCCGATATTGTTTTTTTACCCGAAATGTTCAGCTCAGGCTTTACTATGAATCCAGAACGTGTTGCCGAATCTATGTTGGGAACTACAGTTGAATGGATGAAGAACTGGTCAATTAAATTAGACGCTGCGGTTGCAGGAAGTTTAGTTATTGAGGAAGAAGGTAAATTTTATAATCGTTTTGTTTGGGTAAATACTGACGGCTCAATTCATCATTATAATAAAAAACATCTTTTTACCCTAGCAGGAGAAGACCAGGTTTATCAAGAAGGTGATTTGGATGGGATAATTCAATTTAAAGGCTGGAACGTATGCTTAAGAGTATGTTATGATTTGCGATTTCCAGTTTGGGCTAGAAACACAAAAGACTACGATTTATTAGTATATGTTGCTAATTGGCCTGCTCCAAGGATTCATGCTTGGGATACACTTTTACAAGCTAGAGCTATTGAGAATATGAGTTATGCGTTAGGCGTAAATAGAGTAGGAGAAGATGCTAAAAATAATCAATATCCTGGGCACTCTGCGGTCTATGATTGTTTGGGAGCTACAAAAGGTTTGGCAGGAAAAACAGAAGGAATTATAGAAACAACTTTAAACAAAAAAGATCAAGATATAATAAGAACTCAACTGAATTTTCTTAGCGATCGCGATTCGTTTCTTTTACAATAAACGTTTCATTCTGATCCCAATTGGCACGAAGTGATATTTCGCCTTCCATATAGATGACTTCTTCTGGCTGGATTTTTTTTAAATAATTACCAGTATCCCACTTATTGTTTAAGTTTTTATCTTTAACCAAACGCACGCCATAAACCCCAGGATTTAAGTAATCAAAAGTATATCGATTAATTTCATTTTTTAAAAATTTTCTTACGGTCTGTTCTTTAGAGTTTAACAATTCAATAAAATAGTCGTAAGGCTTTTCTGTTTCTACAGTTAAAATGATTATCCCGTAATCCTCTATTTTTCTAGTTTTTAAAGTACTCACTAAAGTATCGTTTGTAGCTCCCCAAAAATCTATTGCGGCATTCGGTAATATTCTAACAGTATAGATGTCATTAGGTGTTTTTTTGAAGTCAAAGACTATTTTATTTTTATCTCCATTTATTGAGGAAGTAAAAGGAATCTCAAGCGAATCAACGTCTCTAATTTCCATAAATTCCTGATTTATTTTGACAATCGGAAGTGTAGCTTTTAGAGCAAGGGTATCTAAGAAATCAATTCTTCCAGAATGCGAAAAACTAAATTCCAAAGAGTCTAGTTTTGGACGAGCGGGTTTTACTATTCTTTGTTGAATAGAATCTTTTCCACTTAAATTGAAAATGAGGGAGTCAATGGTTTTAACTCCAGAAAACCAAAAATCCAAACTGTCTTTTTGGGTATGTTTAGTAATTAAATATTTAAAATCTTCAGGCATTTCAGAAACAAGTTCTATTTCTTTTCCTGTTACGTCGCCATAATATCCGAAAACAATATGATGGTCGTTTATATAATTTGGTCTTGACCAATCAAAGTTTGGAATCTCTTTAAATAATACTGGGAATTTAAGGGTGTCTATTGGAAGTTCAACAGGCTTATCAAAAAAACCAATTTTATCAATGTTTTGATCAAAAAAGTAATTTTCAGCCACATCTTTTATTGCAATCATTTCATAAGTACCAGCACTTATGTTTTGCAACTTGAAATAAATACTATCAAGGGTGTTTGAAACATAAAAGGGTTTCTTGGTGAAGATTGTAGAGTCGTTGTAAGTTGAATCTATGGGATATAAATGCACAGAAATAAAAGGTTCTGTTTCTTTTTCATAAGCGTCTTTTACAGTTCCTTCCAGATAAAGAGAGTCAATTACAGCACCTGTAGAAAAAGTGTAACTAAAAAAAGTAAGGGGATTGTTTTCGTTAAAATCTTCGATTGCTGAGCCAAAATTAAAAGTGTAAGTAATGTTTGGTTTTAGAGAATCTAGAAATTCAATTTCAACTTTTTTACTGACTGTCGATTCGGGTGAAATTTTATATTGACTCGGCTCAAGAGGAGGTGACGTTATAAGTTGTTTAGTAATGTCCTTAAGTTTAATATATTCATCAAACTCTAAAGTTATTTTATTCCTATCAAACATGGTTGAGTTTAAAGGAGGGTTTGCTTTGATCAGAACAGGAGGAATACTGTCTTTACTTCCACCAGTTGGAATACCCCTTTTGGCACATTGGGAAACAGAAAGTGCAAGAAGGATTCCTAATATAAAAACAAAATGTTTCTGCATGAAAGTTATTTTAAATGCAAATTAACGGATTAATCAGTTAAATCCTATACCCAATAGTCGCAATGCTCAACCTATTTTCGGAGTTTTCAAGCAAAAGACTTCCACAAGCCTCTAGTGTAGCACCTGTTGTAATAATATCATCGACTAAAAGCCAATGTTTGGAACTTGTGTTTTTTGTTTCTATTTGGAAGGCATTTTTCAAAATTACACTTCGATCCTTTGAAGATGTTTTTGCTAATTGTTTGGTGTTTTGAGTTCGTAAAAGGTACCCTTCAAAAAAGGGAACTCCCAAATAAGCAGCAATTTTTTTCCCAAAAACTGTAACTTGATTATATCCTCGTTTTCTTTTTCTTTAAGAATTCAAAGGGACGGGAATTACCGCTTCAATATTTTTAAACAGTTCATTAGACTTTATCAAATCTATAATCAGTTCCCCAAAATATTCTCCTAGTTTTTGTTGATCGCCATATTTTAAGTGATAAATAAGACTCTCTAGGATGCTGTCTTTTTCAAAGTAATAAAGAGAAGTTGATGTATGAATTTTAAGGACATCAGAGAGTTTTTAGATTATTTTATTATTTTTGTCTAAATGAAAATAAGTAAAAGGAAGCTGCATTTCACAATGCACACAAATGCTTTTTTCATTGGATATCAAAGGCGACTTACAACCCAGACATATAGGAGGAAAAAAACAGATTTATGGGGTCGCCGAAACATTCTTTTGCGAAGTTTTTCATGTAAAATAAGATTTGGTCTACGTAAAATACGAAAAAGGATTATTTTTGTTCCATGACAGATTTCAAAAAAATCATTTCACACGCAAAAGAATACGGATTTGTATTCCCCTCTAGTGAAATATACGATGGCCTAAGCGCTGTGTACGACTATGCTCAAAACGGTGTTGCTCTAAAAAAGAACATCCGAGATTATTGGTGGAAATCCATGGTACAGCTTCACAGTAACATTGTAGGAATAGACGCTTCTATTTTCATGCACCCAACCACTTGGAAGGCATCTGGGCATGTAGACGCATTCAACGATCCGTTGATAGATAATAAAGATTCTAAAAAAAGATATAGAGCAGATGTATTGGTCGAAGACTATTGCGCTAAGATTGAAAACAAAATGGATAAAGAAATGACCAAGGCAGCAAAGCGTTTTGGAGAAGCTTTTAATCCACAAGAATTTAAAGCAACAAACCCTCGCGTAGTTGGGTATCAAGAAAAAATAAACACAATTCTAAAACGGCTTGGTCAATCGCTCGAAAAAGAAGATCTGGTAGATGTAAAAAACCTTATTGAAGAACTTGAAATAGCTTGTCCAGAATCTGGATCTAGAAATTGGACTGATGTAAAGCAATTTAACCTCATGTTCGGAACAAAATTAGGAGCTTCTGCAGAGTCTGCCATGGATCTATACTTGCGTCCAGAAACCGCACAAGGTATTTTTGTTAACTTTTTGAATGTTCAAAAAACAGGACGCATGAAAATTCCTTTTGGTATTGCTCAAACAGGAAAAGCGTTTAGAAACGAAATAGTTGCCCGTCAATTCATCTTCCGAATGCGAGAATTTGAGCAAATGGAAATGCAATTTTTCATTCCTCCAGGAACTCAAAAAGAATGGTATGATCAATGGAAACAAACTCGACTTAACTGGCACCTTTCATTAGGTATGGGAGCAGAAAATTACCGTTTTCATGACCACGAAAAATTAGCGCATTATGCAGATGCAGCAGCAGATATTGAATTTAAATTTCCTTTTGGATTCAAAGAATTAGAAGGAATTCACTCGAGGACAGATTTTGATCTTAAGAGTCATGAAGAGTTTTCCGGAAAAAAACTTCAGTATTTTGATCCAGAACTCAACGAAAATTATGTTCCTTATGTAGTAGAAACTTCAGTCGGACTAGATCGTATGTTTTTAGCAGTATTTTCTTGGGCACTCCGCGAAGAAACTCTTGAAGATGGAAGTACAAGAACCCTCCTTAAACTTCCAGCAATCCTTGCACCAACCAAAGTAGCAATCCTCCCGTTGGTTAAAAAAGATGGGCTTCCTGAATTAGCAAAAGAATTAATGGATGATTTGAAATGGAACCATGCAGTCGCTTACGATGAAAAGGATGCAGTAGGAAGACGTTACCGCCGCCAAGACGCACTAGGAACTCCCTATTGTATTACCATTGATCACCAGACCCTAGAAGATCGAACCGTAACCATTAGAGATCGTGATAGCATGAAACAAGAACGAATTGCTCTCGATGCTGTTGGTGGAATTCTGAACGAGAAATTGGATATTAAAAACTGGTTGAAGAATATTTAAAACCGTTTTCCAATAGCAAAATTGATCCGAGGGTAGGCTCTACCTTTATCAAAATTCAAGAAGCGACCAACTCCTGCATGTATTTCAAAAGAAGCTTTCTTTTTGTTAACCCATTTGGTTCCTACTATTGCACCAGCTGCAACTCCTATACTTGTGTCGGTTAGATTTGGACCACTATCATGATTATCATAATATCCTTGAGTTAAACTCATGAATGCTTGTGTAAAAAAAACTTGATTGGCTTTTGCTTCTTTCTGAAAATAAAGTCTGTAAAAAGGAGAGATTTCAAAGTTTTCCTTTCGGTAATCCATTGAATTATCAAAATTAACGAAAACGGTTACTCCCCAACTTGATTGTGGATCAATAAAACGCTCATAGGTTAATTCAATTGCCGGTAAAACTATAAGCTGAAAGAGGTCTACTCGGATCTCATGGTGATAGATTTTTTCTTCAACTTCTTGAGAATATCCTTTTTACAGAAAATAAAAGTAGAAGGAAAATGGAGATTAAATTTATGCGGGTAGTTTTGATTTTCATAAACAAAAAAGATTTGGTTTGGAATCCAAATATATAAAAGTATATCATTAATTTAGTATCCTAATGAAAATCATTTCTTACAACGTTAACGGCATTCGGGCAGCTTTTAAAAAAGATTTTATAGGCTGGTTATCATCAGCTCAACCCGATGTGCTTTGCCTTCAAGAAACCAAAGCTCAAAAAGAGCAAGTAGATGTTGAAGCAATCGAAAAACTAGGATACCATCATTACTGGTTTTCTGCTCAAAAAAAAGGATACAGTGGAGTTGCTCTTATCTGTAAGCAAAAGCCAAACCATATCGAGTTTGGAACAGGAATAGAACAAATGGATTTTGAGGGGCGTGTAATGCGCGCCGATTTCGATGACTGCTCAGTAATTAGTATGTATCTACCCTCAGGAACTAATCCAGCCCGATTAGAGTACAAGTTTCAATTTATGGATCAGTTTAGAGCCTATTTAGCAGATTTACAAAAGCAAATTCCATACTTAGTCGTATGTGGAGATTACAATATTTGTCATAAAGCGATTGATATTCACGATCCAGTTAGAAACAAAAATGTCTCTGGATTTTTACCTGAAGAACGGGCATGGATGGATCAATTAGTTAATCAAGGATTTGTTGACTCTTTTCGCGAATTAAACCAAGAACCTCATCAATACAGCTGGTGGAGTTATCGCGCAAATTCTCGTGCAAACAACAAAGGTTGGCGACTAGATTATGCACTGGTTAGCGCTCCATTACAAAACAAAATAGCTCGAGCATACATCTTGTCAGAAGCACATCATTCTGACCATTGTCCTGTTGCAGTTGAATTAGATTTAAATGAAAATTAAAAATAACACCATGAGAAAGATTCTATTACTAACTCTAACAACGGTTTGTTTAGCTAGCTGTGTTTCTTCCAAAATGTTTGGAGAAATTGAAGGAAACTATGCACAGCTTAAAATAGATCATGCTGTTATAGAAAAAGAAAATACCGCTCACCTGGTACGTTACGATTCGCTACGATATCATTATGGTGATTTAATGACCCAATTTGAACAACTCGAATTGAAGTCAGATTTAACTAGTAAAAATCTTGAAACACTTCAAGCTTCTTATGCTGCATTAGAGCAAAATAGTAATGCTGCATTGCAAGAGAGTATAGAAGTAAACAGAGGCTTATTGGATGAAATTCAACAAAAAGAGTCGGAGCTTTTAGATGAACGTGCTGATTTAGATTCTCTTCAAAACGAGCTTTCCTCTAGGATAGCACGTGTAGATGAATTGGAACGAATTATTGAAAACAAAGAAGCGCTCCTTTCAAAATTAAAATCTTCGTTAAGCAAAGCTCTTTTAAGTTTCGACGGTAAGGGTTTAACGGTAGAGCAACGCAATGGAAAAGTATACGTGTCAATGGAAAATAAATTGCTTTTCAAATCAGGAAGTTGGGCAGTAGGATCTGAAGGAAAAAAAGCAATCAAGCAACTTGGAATCGTCTTAGAGCAAAATAAAGACATTGCAATTTTAATAGAAGGTCACACTGATAATGAACCTTATTTAGGCGACTCAAAATTATCTGGGAACTGGGATCTTTCTGTCAAAAGAGCAACTGCTATTGTTGATCTTTTATTAAAAAACAAAGGGGTATTGCCCGATAATATTACAGCAGCAGGAAAAGGGGAGTTTAGCCCTTTAGTTCCAAATTCATCTGCAACGAACAAATCAAAAAATAGACGTATAGAGGTTATTCTAGCTCCAAAACTGGATGAAATAGGAAAGCTTCTTCAAGACTTAGACTAAATATGAAATACACAACATTACCGGGAACTGATATTAAGGTCAGTAAAATTTGTCTGGGTACCATGACTTTTGGTAACCAAAACACAGAACCAGAAGGCTTTGATCAGATGGATTTAGCTCTAGAAAAGGGAGTTAATTTTTTTGACACCGCAGAATTATATCCAGTCCCTGCAAACGCAAAAACACAAGGAGAAACGGAACGAATTATGGGAAATTGGTTCCATAAAACAGGAAATAGATCTAAGATTATTTTAGCTACTAAAGCAGCTGGGCCTGGAGCTTATACAGCTCATATCCGCGACAACATTAGCTTCAACAAAAAAAACATCACGGAGGCTTTAGATAATTCTTTAAAGCGATTACAAACAGATTATGTTGATTTATACCAACTACACTGGCCAGAAAGAATGACTAATTTTTTTGGACAAAGAGGTTATTTTCATAACCCAAAAGACCCATGGGTTGAGAATTTTGAAGAAGCACTTGAAACTTTAGATGAATTAATAAAAGCGGGTAAAATTAGACAAATTGGGATTTCAAACGAAGCACCATGGGGCTTAATGCGCTACTTAGAACTCTCTAAAAAAGGCTTACCTAAAACCATTACTATTCAAAATCCATATTCACTTCTTACTCGTGTTTTTGAAATCGGAAACTCAGAAATTTGTCTCAGAGAAAACGTAGGACTACTCGCCTATTCTCCCTTAGGTTTTGGACGCTTAACAGGGAAATACAGAGGAGGTCATAATCTTGATAAAGCTCGACTAACAGTATTTCCTAATATGGCTCGCTACAACAGCGATCAATCTATTGAAGCTACAGAACGCTACTATCAAATTGCACAAAATCATGGAATAAGCCTAACCCAAATGGCATTAGCTTTCGTAAATCAACAACCATTTTTAACATCAAATATTATAGGAGCTACTAATCTAGATCAACTTCAAGAAAACATTGGAAGTATAGAACTTTCACTTTCCAAAGAACTATTGAAAGAAATTGAAGCGGTACACAGTCAGATTCCAAACCCTGCACCCTAGTTTAGAAAGAAATTTTAGGAATGGCAGCGATTAGGTTTTTTGTAGCATCCTGCTCAGGGTTTCTGTATAGTTCATCTGCCTCTTTATATTCTACTAACATTCCATGGTCCATGACCATTATTTTATCGGAAATGAATTGTACTACAGACAAATCGTGGGAGATAAAGAGATATGAGAGATTAAACTTTTCTTGCAGATCATTTAATAAATTAAGAACCTGAGCTTGAACAGAAATATCGAGTGCAGCAACTGATTCATCGCAAATCAAAATTTTAGGTTCTAGCGCAAGGGCCCTTGCAATAACAACCCGTTGTCTTTGCCCTCCAGACAATTCATGTGGATATCTTTCATAGAAAAAGGGTTCAAGACCAACTTGTTTTAGTAAAAAAATCACTCGGTTTTTTTGCTCCGTTTGTGGTAAAAGTTTGTGAGCTTGAAGTGGCTCTAGGACAGCGTCTCCAATTCTTTTTTGAGGATGTAAGGCTGCATATGGATCTTGAAAAATAAATTGCACATCGGTCCTTAAAGCCTGTATTTGTTTTGAATTTAAATTTTCTAATGATTCTCCCTTGTAATCAATTTGACCTGATGTAGGTTTGTCTAAGTAGACAATAAGTCTTCCCAATGTAGATTTCCCACACCCCGAAGCTCCAACCAAACCGAGGGTTTCGCCAGGGTATAAATCAAAAGAAAGATCAGCAACAGCGGTTAACTTTTCGCTCTTTCCAAAGACACCTTTAGAAGTAGAGTACGTTTTGGTTAAATTCCGAACGGATAGCAAAGGCTTTTGTACGTAAATTTTTTCTAAACGAATACTTCTTTCTCTGGGGTCAACTAAAGCGCCCTCTGATGAATTAAGATCGTAGTCCTCAATAGTAGGTAATTTTTTTAAACGCTGATTTGGCTTTGGACGTGCTTGAATTAATGCTTTGGTATATTGTTTTTTTGGATTAGTAAAAATTTCTTTTGGCGTTCCAATTTCGACTACTTCCCCCTGATAAAGAACAATTATTTTATCTGCTAGTTGAGAAACCAAGGACAGGTCATGCGAAATAAATAACACACTCATTTGATACTGCTCTTGTAATTCTTTTAGGAGGTCTATTATTTCTTTTTGAACTTGAACATCAAGTGCTGTTGTAGGTTCATCGGCAATTAATAATGCAGGTTTGTTCATTAGTGCCATAGCAATCATTACCCGTTGTTTTTGGCCTCCACTTATTTCATGTGGATATGCATCATATATTCGTTTAGGATCTGAGAGTTTAACGCGGTCAAAGGCTTCCAAAACTTTTATTTTGCGCTCTGAACTTGAAAAAGTATTTTTAAAATGTTGTTGTATAATTTCGTCCACTTGGATACCACATCGCATGCTCGGGTTTAAGGATGATTGTGGTTCTTGAAAAACCATACTTATTTTATTTCCTCGAAGCAGCTGCCATTCTTTTTCATCTAAGTCCAATAAGGCTGTATCTCCAAATCTGATAGACCCTGAATCTATAGTGGTTTTTTCTTTGGGCAATAGCCCTAAAAGGGATAATGCTGTCAAGGACTTTCCACTTCCTGACTCACCTACCATAGCTACAATTTGATTTGAAGCAATCTCAAATGAGATGTTTTTTAAAATAGATTTTTCACTTATTGAAAGCGAAAAGTCGGTTACTTCGATTATGTTAGGTGCTTTTATTTTGGCCATACAATTTCTTCAGAGTCAAGCAGGGGTTCGTTTCTAAATCTTAATACAACCTGAGCAATAGTTAGTACATCCTTTTCACAATAGTTAACAATTCTATTGATGTTTTTTTCTTTATAAAACACTTGAGCAACTTGACTTCCATCGATGTCGTCTTTAGGAGAAGGAATTCCCAAAACCTCTGCTAATAATTTGAGTGAAGTGTAGTTTTTGAAATCTCCAAAACGCCAAAGGTTCATGGTGTCTATGTGTTGAACTTCCCAAGGTTTTTTCCCAAATAAATTCAAACTTTTGGGCAAACTGACACTATTTATAATCATGCGTCTGGCTATATAAGGGAAATCAAATTCTTTTCCATTATGCGCACAAAGCAGATGTGTTTTAAGGTTAAAATGTTTGTCTAGCAGCTCTTTAAATTCAAAAAGCAGTTCTTTTTCATCTCCAAAAAAAGTTTTTATTCTAAAGTTGCGTTCCTCCTTTTGAATAACAAAATAGCCCACTGAAATACACACAATTTTACCAAATTCAGCCCATATTCCTGCACGTTCATAAAAGTCTTCCGGAGAATCTTCAGGTCCTCTTTGGTAGGCAGTTTTCTGCGCCCAAAGTTCTTTTTTGTATGTAGATAATTGATCAAAATTTTCCTCTTCAGGAACCGTTTCAATATCTAAAAACAGAATTTTTGCTAAATTAACTTTTTGCAGCATTTTCTAACATTTTGTAGGCTTCTTCAACATACAAATGGAATACTTTTGGAAAAGCACCGCCATCTACTTTTTGGGTAAGATGTCCTAAACGAACAACAATAAGATTGTCCTCTGGGATTACAATAACATATTGACCTAAATGACCTCGCATTGCGAAAATAGATTTCCCATCAATTTTAGATAACCACCATCCGTATCCATATTCTGGACTTTTTTCAAATCTTGGCCGAACACTGAGAGCTACATAGTTAGAATCAATTAGTTGTTTTCCGTTCCATTTTCCGTGATCTTTATATAGTTTACCAAAGCGTGCAAAATCTTTCGCATTTGTTGCAAAACAACAAAAGGTTTTTTCCATTCCTTTCGATTCGCTATCAATTTGCCACAATGCATCTTCTTTAGCTCCCATGGGTTTCCAAAAATTTTCAGAAAAATAAGTGCTTAGGTTCTTTCCAACGGCTTTACTAATAATCATTCCTAATAGTTGCGTATTTCCACTCAAATAGATGTATTCTTGACCCGGAGTCCCCGTTATTTTCCGATTGCGTATAAGACTTTGCAGGTCATCTGTAAAATATGATTTGGTGGTAATGTTTAATGGATTGTAATATTCTTCAACCCAATCAAGTCCCGATGCCATACTGGCTAAATCACCAACAGTCAGCGTTGCTCCATTCCCTTTTTTAAATTCCTCAAAAAAGTCTCCTACTTTTTGATCAATACTTTTAATTTTACCTTCTTCAATAGCTTTTCCTAACATCCCGGTAACCATGCTTTTTGCCATAGAAAAAGAATTGCTTTTCGATGTATCCGAGTATCCATCATAATATTGTTCATGAAAAATACTATCGTTTTTTATGATCAAGTATGCTACACTTTTATATTCTTCATGTGCTTTCATCAATCGATCAGTTGGTTCTATGCTGTTATATTTTTCATGAATTGGCCATTCTTGTGGTTGCTCTGCAGCTTCTACTGTTCGGTTATCGAAAACCTCATAATCTTCTAAAAAAGCAGTGTCATGACCCGTTCCATAAATTTTAAGAAGCCCGGGAATTATATACATGTTATTAGTAATATATAGAAAAGCAAACGATACAACTAAAATGCTTAAAATAATTTTAACTACTTTTTTCATAATGCAGAGTTTATTTTAATTTTTAAAAAAGAATTTCCTTTTGAAAGGGGAAACCTTCGTTTTCCAAGAGCCATTTTTTTTGTCTAATCCTGCGGTAAAACCGACTAAACTTCCATTGCTTCCAATGACTCGATGACATGGAATTGCAACTAAGATAGGGTTTTTTCCGATAGCTGACGCTACAGCTCTAACTGCTTTTTTATTACCATAAATGGTTGCTATTTCTAGGTAAGAAAGTGTTTTTCCAAAAGGTATTTTTGTGAGAATACTCCAAACTTTAGTTTGAAATTCTGTTCCTTTTGGTTTCATAGAAAACATAAATTCTTTTCGTTTACCATCTAAGTATTCTTTAATTTCTAGGATGCAATTTTCAAAATACGTAGGAATAGATTTTTTTTTTGAAATGTTCCTTCATCTATTCTATTAGATTCTACACCATTTAGGCCTTCCGTAATTTTAATAACCCCGAGTTTGCTTTTGAAATAAACGGTTTGCATCTAGCTTAATTTTGTTAAATGATGTGAAGCTAATGTATTAATAAAATACAATCACATGAAATAATAGTATAAACATCGCATAAATTTTTTGTCTTTAAAATTTGCTGCCGATTTAAAATATTATAATATTACTTAACGAATTATTATAACTTGAAATAAAGAGCTTTAGCACAAAAAAGAAATTAGAAGTGATTAAATAAAAAAAACACCAATAAAGCATGATTAATTTTAAATGGCAGGGAGTTATGCCCGCATTAACTACACAATTTGATGAGCATGAACAACTAAACCTTAACGCTTTAGAATTAAATTTAGTTGAACAAATTGAAGCTGGTGTACATGGAATTGTTTTAGGAGGAACTTTAGGAGAAGCAAGCACACTAACAGCAGCAGAGAAAGTTAACTTACTAAAAAAAGCTCAAGAAATTATTTCAGGAAGGATTCCAGTGATTATCAATATCGCAGAACAATCTACTCGGGATGCCATTGAAGCCGCACAAGCAGCAGAGGCTAATGGAGCCGATGGCTTAATGTTGCTCCCTCCGATGCGATACAAAGCAACAGATGATGAAACGGTGCAATATTTCGCAGCAATTGCTCAGTCAACAAAGCTTCCCATTATGATCTATAACAATCCTGTAGATTACAAAATTGAAGTTACTCTAGAGATGTTTGATGAATTACAACAGTATAAAAATATACAGGCAGTAAAAGAATCAACGAGAGACATTTCTAACGTTACTCGAATGATTAATCGTTTTGGAACCCGATTTCAAATTTTATGTGGGGTTGACACCTTGGCCATGGAAAGCCTGGTTATGGGTGCTCACGGATGGGTTGCAGGACTAGTTGATGCTTTTCCAAGAGAAACCGTTGCCGTATTTGCTTACACAAAGGCAGGTAAAATAGACGAAGCATTAGCTATTTATCGTTGGTTTTTACCTCTTTTAGAATTGGATATATCCCCTCAGCTTGTTCAAAACATAAAGCAATGTGAAATTGCAACTGGAATTGGAACTGGTCACGTTCGAAAACCTAGAATTATATTAAAAGGAGAAGAACGTATTCGAGTACAGAAAATAATTGACGAATCTTTGGCAACACGTCCAAATTTAGGAAACTATAAAACACATCTATGATTGAAGGGAAAAGCGTAATTAACGGTAAAAAAACTCATGCAGTAAATACCACTTCATTTTTTACTTATGATGCTAATAAAAGCAGCCAGTTACCCCAAAAGTATGACAATGCAACTTTGGAGGAAATTGAGTACAGTTGCGAAATAGCATCACAAGTTTTTTCGGATTACGCAGCTACAGCTTCAACTATCCGAGCAGCTTTTTTAATGGAAATAAAAGCAGAACTAGAAACCACCAAGACTTCTATTATCGAACATTATAAGTTAGAGTCGGGTTATCCCGAGGGAAGAGCCGAAGGCGAGTTTTCTAGAACTTTAGGTCAAATTCAAAGCTTTGTAGACTTATTAATTGAAGGTTCTTATGTTGATGCAATTTTGGATGTTGGCAAAGCGGGAGTTCCCGATTTACGAAAAATGAAACATCCTATTGGTCCAATTGTAGTTTTTGGAGCCAGTAACTTTCCTTTGGCATTTTCGACTGCTGGAGGAGACACTATATCTGCTTTAGCAGCTGGATGTCCAGTAATTCTTAAAGGTCATCCATATCACGCAGGCACAAGCGAGTTGGTTGCTCAAGCTATCCAAAGTGCAATTAACAAAAGAGGATTACCCGCCGGAATTTTTGCCCACTTGCATGGAGAATCGATTGGAGTTGGTCAACGCTTAGTAGAACACTCAAAAGTAAAAGGGGTTGGTTTTACCGGAAGTTATAAAGCTGGGAAAGCCCTATACGATATAGCTCAAAAAAGAAAAGAACCCATACCTGTTTTTGCAGAAATGGGAAGTGTAAACCCAATTTTTATTTTACCAAATAGGTTAGCTTCAGATTCTAATTTACCTACCCAAATAGCTGGATCTGTTCAAATGGGAACTGGGCAATTTTGCACCAACCCTGGATTAATAGTGGTTAGCGGAATCAACACAGATACCTTTGTAGAGGAGCTTAAATCAGAGATTCTTAACGGTGAAATTTCGTGTATGGTACATCCCAACATTAGTAAAAACTATGAGTCTCAACTTCAGCACATGAAGAACCAAGGAGCTTCTATTCACAGATCAAACCTAGACGCAAATAGTCCGGCTATGGGTGTTGTTTTAGCTGAAGATATTTTGAAAAATGCAGCACTTTTAGAAGAAGTTTTTGGTCCCTTTAGTTTGGTTGTTATCTGTTCGAACAACACTGAATTAACCGCTATCTCAGAAGCCCTACCCGGGCAACTAACAGCAACAATTTTAGGCACCTCATCAGAGCTTAAAGATAACAGACAACTGGTTGCCGCAGTTCAACAAAAAGTGGGACG
>Ga0209502_10000722_pt1 | contig 33426 bp, 38 predicted proteins | sample ArcticOcean_MG_C_10_FD_187442 | JGI IMG/M metagenome (GOLD analysis project Ga0209502, IMG submission 187442) | Marine microbial communities from western Arctic Ocean - ArcticOcean_MG_CB11_90 (SPAdes) (version 2) | ecosystem: Environmental > Aquatic > Marine > Oceanic | place: Arctic Ocean... | reverse complement strand
CCTCTTCGGTTACAGCGGGTAAATCCAAAGAAGTATCTTCCAAACTGGATTCCAACTCTGGTTGTGCAAACACATCCGACCCGTCGCTTGCACTCGTCGCAAGGTCTTCCCCAAAATTTGGAGAATCTATTTTTTCAATCATAGACTTTTCCGCAGGGGCTTCACTGACTTCTGTGCTGTCCTCTTTTTCTTTTTTCTTAGGCTTTTTCTCGCCAAGCCTTTCTACGGGATAATTTAACCTTGCGGCCTCTCTTAAGGCAGCATCTCTTTCTTCCACTGAGCTAAATGTAAATTCTTCTTCGTTAATAAGGTATCTAAACATGTAGTATTTTTTTAATTTTATAATTTAATTTGAAAATGAATTTGCTTTTTTAGATAAAGCCGTAGCTAAAGTATCCAGCTGGGTTGGATCATATATTCCTGTTTTGTTTCGGATAAAGTTTTCAGCCTCTTCAATTTTTCTAAGATCGTACTTCTGAGTGCTATCGTAATCGCCTTCTCCATCTCCTACGGTAATAGTAGCTATAAAATTGTCGTTAAGAGTTATCTCTTTTGTGGCATATCTATTACTAGATCCTCTCGATATAGTAGCCCCTTCCCCTAAGTTTGCAAATCTAATTATTTCTTGCACTGCATCTGCTGCAGTGGTAGTGGTATTAAGCTTAGTTATTCCGGTAGAATACTTTTTATACACTTTGCTTAATTGCACGTCTTTTTTAGACGCATCCGAAACTTTTTCCCCGCGAGATTCTAAGTAATATTCACCTTCGTCCTCTTTCATGTTGTATGTCTGCAAAAAGTTATCTTTAACACTGTCTTCTACCATAGAGGTTCTTTCTTCAGGAGTGGCATTATCATAAACCGTAGGGCTTATTCTATAGTCTCTAAGAAAAAGATTTCTTTTACCTTTTGGCAAGTCTTCTATTTTAGTAAGCACCCTTAGTTGTTCCGGAACAATTATTTGGTCCATTTTTGTTGAATTTAATTTTTGTCTATTTATTAAGTATCCGTCGGGGTCCACTGAGCTAGTTTTTTCTAGCGGTACTGCTAAGGGTTTTTCTTCAGACCCTTCTTCAGCCGGAGTAGTAGCAAATAAGCTTTTCTGTATTTCCTCCCCGTCGTTAGTATCAATCATTACTAAACCCTTAGTTGAATTTTGCATTTCCTGAGGACCGCTTTCTTCTCTTTTATCATAAAGAGGCCCTATTGATTTTAAATCATTTTGACTTAATTTAAAATCTACTCCATCCGGTCCTATAATTTGTAAATAATTTTTTCCATCTTCTTTTACTAAATCGTAACTATATCCCTCTGACCCCATTATTGCATTTATAGTGGTTTTAGCCTTAGTCCCGTCGTCACCACCTATCGATGTATAAGATACATTGTTCATTATGTCGGAAGAAGCTAATTGAGAGTAGTTAGACGCTTCTGGAAGGTACGCCCCCCAATCGGTTATGATTTCATTAAGTGCCGCTATTTCTTCGTTTGCTTCTTTAATTTGTTTTATTTTTTCAGGGCTTTTGTCATTTATAAAATCTATATTATATTGACCAAGCCTACTTACCGCTGACTTCATATTAGCTCCAAAATTATCGCCAACATTTTTCATGTTTCCTTGAACTCTGTTATATTGTGCTTGAGCATTCTTAGAGTTTTTTTCAATAACTGCTACTTGGGCATTTGCATCAGCGGTCGCTTTTCTTTCATCAATTTCTGCTTGTTTCGCTGCGCGCTCCTTAGCTGCTCTGTTTTGAGCCTCCATGCCTATAATGCCTTTGGCTATATTCTGTGCGCCCTGAGCAATTGCTTGGCCTAATACAGCACCTGATTGATCGTTTACTATTGTTGGATTTCTATAACTCATAATTTATTTTTTAATTATCTATGTCTTGCCGTATGTTCCGCCTTGTGCAAATGCACCAGAACTCATTAATCCTCCTACTGAAGATGTTATACCGCTGATCATACCCGCTTGGGCTTGTGCTCCCGCCATATTAGCATTAGCAATACCTTGCCTAGCTTGAGATTGCTGCCCGCTCATTCTGTCCAATGTTGCAACATCCCTATTTTCTTGAGCGCCAAACATAAACGCTTTGCCTTGTGCTTGAGCATTTTGCACCCTAGCTTCTTCGCTCATTTCCATTTGAGTAAGCTGCAATTCTTTTGCTTGTAATGCTTCTTCTCCTTGTGCTGCCATTTTTTCGTTTGCTACTTCTTGCTGCTCTATATTTGCCGCAACATCTTTTTTGCTTCGTGCAGCTGCTTGAGCCAATGCTGTAGCTCCTCCGGCGCCCGCCCCTGTTGCTTGCAATGTATCCAATGTATTTGCTAAAGCAATATCTGTTTGTTCCATCTGGATCTCCGCAGCGCTTGTAGCCACTCCTAGGTCAGCAAATGGGTTGCTTAAGCTATTACGCATTTGATCAACTAATCCTGATAATGATTTAACGTCCGAATATGGGTTTATTATTGCCTGACGCCCAGCCTCAAAATTTCTTATCTGCCTGTCTAGTCTTTCTTTTTCTGCTTGAGCTGCTCTTCTTTGTCTATCAGCAGCTTTTCCGCCCATAATACCGCCAGCTATACTGCCTACTATACCGATTCCTGCGGCTACTATTATTCCTGACATAATTTTTCTTTTTTATTATATTCCTCAAGTGTTATTGAGAAAAAATTATTTTCTATTTGCTCCATATTTTTTGTATCAGTGGGGTTGGCTATTACATTGATCCACACGCAGTCCTCGATGCATCTAACAAGTCTTTTTGTTCCTTTAATAGAATAAGACCAGCAAGGTGCAACGTGCTCTACGACCTCGTTATCTGACTCCACTATAACTTTGCCTGAAAGTAAAAACCAAAAATGATTTGTGTGGTGAATTGCACTAATAACTACAGTGTCTGCTTTCATAGTAAGGTGCCTCATATAAAGACCATCTGTAAAATTGTTTATTATAGGGAACTCTTCATTGTTAACTAAAGATTTTCCATCACCGTATATTCCTTCTACTTTATTGTTTTCTATGAAAACATTCTGCAATGTTTCTAGTTGTTCTATAAAATTTGTTGATAATTCTTTATTCATTTAATTTAATTATGATGATAATCCAAAAGTAGAGTTAACAGCAAATAATTCTTTTGCTCCTCCAGGGTTAGTGTAGTCATCGGTTTCTATTACCACCGTACAGTAGTATCCTTTTATACCGGTTATTTCATTACCAAATCTAACTTCACCTGCTGTAGGCTGGGAATTATTTACTAGATTTGCATAGTACCTATTTTCTTTTCTTGTAAATCCAGCATAAAATCTATTATAAGGAGGATTGTCCGTTCCAAATACACTTACATAATCTGTTCTGTAAACAGCTGTACCAAATGTTGTTTCTGCTGATCTAGGATCTATTATGTACTCTCCTTCATAATAGCTGTATATGCCGTTTGTAGTATCTCTAGTTTCCGGAGGTAATAACCATTGAGGAACATTGGATGAATTAACTTCTATACTATCAACACCTGTTATGTCAGATACATACGAAATAACTTCCCAACCATTGCTTCCTTCGTAATCTACAGTTCTAAACACTTTGCTTCTACCTATTTCTGGGTTAACTACAAATGTTATATTTGATTTGTATTTAACTGAATAAAATTCTGATCTATCAGAACTAGAGTCGTTATGCAGCCATACAAGATCGCTTGTTGCACCGCCTTTTGCTACACTATAAAACCTACCACCTAAGCTAAACATCCAAGTTGGCTTAAAACTATAAAAGGAGGGCCAGCCCAGTACAGACTCGTCAAATTGTAGCGTACTATATGGTGGCTGAAGAGGGTTTTTACTATTTTTTTGCAAAGAAACAGTATACTGTTTTGTATATATATCCCAGCCGCCTACTATTTTACCTGGCCCAGTGCTAATTGAATCTACCGTTCTAAGATTGTCTCTAAACCAGTCTATCATACCATTGTTAGAAATTTCCGTTATACCATCTCTGGATAGTCTTAAAACAGAATTTCTATTTTTGTCTACAAAATATTTTCTATACCCATAAACAGCAAAGCTTTCGGGGTTGTCCGCTATACCAAAGTTACCAGCATAAGGGGTTATTTGACCCACTACTAAATTTAATTGGCTAACAGGAATGCCGCCTCCTTCCGCTGTATATATAGCGTCTTTGTCAATCAACGCTCTACTCACTTTTTTCTCAGAAAATATTATTAAATTGCTGTCCTCTGCATACAGTCTCTGTATGCTTCCCCCCGCTGGGTCGGTTGCTTTTGTTATATCATCTGCTACAGAAAACTGATTAGTTTGATTAATCCCCGTTCTAGAGTTAAATATACCCGAATATATCATCGCGTTGCCTCTAATACTTCCTGCCGGCTCGTCTTCCACTAAGTAAGCTTTAGCGCCAAGAGAAACAGAAGTATTATTATAACCGCCTCTAATCCTGGATTCTTCTATAGCCCAATTAAGGGAATCACCACCTGCGGTTGGCGGGGTATTTGGGGACGTAAAGTAATAACCATAACCCCCTATATCCTCGGGTATTCCTTGCGATCCAAAAAACGTTGGCTGTTCATTTGGAGTGTCAGGAACTGTTTTTACTGCTACACTTTTTCTTAATGTAAATGAATTAAAATATTTTACTTCTATTAATGCCATTGTATATTGTATTAGATGTTATAAGGCTACCCTTAAACTAAAGGACCTTCTTTACCAAAAGATGTTTTAGCGTATTTTATTCCGGTGGATACATCCATTTTGCAAGCCCATCTTCTTTCGTATGAATCAAATTGAGGAGCTTGATTTGCAGCATTTTCAGACGCCATATTAGCGGTTAACCCTGGATCGGTAGTCTCTGAATCTGGATCTTGACCGTTTACCTCGTTATTAATCCCGTATGGCGCATTATAGTCAGCGGTGCCGTTCTCAACACATGAATAAGCTATCCAGCCATCAACGCCTTCCCATTGCGTTAAAGAGCTCGCGATGGTAACCGGAATGGTTAAACCAGGATCTGCATAGAACTGGCTAACATACCTAGGAATCCCCTCTTCAGCATATAATATTTTTGTAAATGTGTTAACACCCACGTTGCCAATATTAGCGTCTAAAGCATCCGCCATGTTTTCTGCATCATCTGCTCCTCCAGAAAAAGTAGCAACATGCACTATATATCCAAAAGCTCTTGGGCTATCTACGGGTCTTAGATCGTAATAAAAATCCCCTATGTTAATAACCCCCGCTTCCGGCCCGTTTATGTTCCTGAACGGGTTTATAGGCTGAGGGCCTGGCCCACCCGCTTGTCCCCCGCCGAAATTCGTAAACTCCACTAATTGGCTTTGGCAGCTAAGTGACTGGCCACCTATATTTTGTATTATTATTCGGTACTCACCAAAGCAAGGGGGCGCGATAGTATTACCGTAGATAGGGCTGTTCCCCACAGCAACCCATTTACTGATAGGTGATTGTAGTGCGCTATTTGAAGGAGAGTTTTCCGCTTGATATCGTATGAAATTAGCAGGGATCTGGATACTGTCAGTAGCACCTACTAAAGTAGCGCATCCGTATTGTTGGGCTGAGGGAGCCGGATTTCCGCCTGAAGGAGATTCATCTACATGAAGTGCATCACTAAATGGAGCAACACCACCAGTTGGAAATATTCCTTCTAAACTTAATCCTGATTGCTGAGGATTTGAAAGAGGATCAGCGGCGGGTGGAGTCGTATTAAGTAGAACGTTCCAAGAAAGTACATTACCTTCTATATCCGTAGCTGCTTTCCATGGTTGTACAACATCATTAATAATCTCTCTATATTCTACTGCCCAAGAAACTTCGGATTTTTGATATGGCTGAAGAAAAACGCCGGTGGGTAGGGGGGTATTCTCTATTTGTTCTTGGGTAATCCCCTTCAATATCATTTCTATGTTTATATAACCCGTACCCTGAGTTAATGGTCCGTCAAAATTATTACCTGCAGCCTGCTGAAGATTTAGTGTTTGCTTGCCAGCCTCAGCGCCATCCGATTCTGGTATACTATTGAACATTCTTCTACCTTTCCAAAGCAGGGATTGCCCTATTCCTCCTAAAACACCGTTGTTGCTAAAGTTACCTGCAAGTCCAGGAACAATTACCACTCCATCGGCAGGACCGTTCCCGGCACTAGTTGGATTGCTGGGACTACTTATAGGTACAGGATCTAATAAATCTTGCAAGCGCCCTGGCTCAGGATACGACTCATTAAAAATCGATTGCGAAACTCCTGTATAGTTTGTCCTACCATCTATTGGTAATTGAGCGTATGCCCAATCGGCATCTGGAGGGAAGTTGTCATGCGTCAGTCCGTTTCCTAGCGTCTGATGTAGATTAATAATATACGAATTGTCGTATTCAAGTTGTATTGCATTTGCCCCACGAATATTTTCATTCCAAGATCCAGTGGCTGTAGGCCTTCCAATTGTTAGTTTAAGATTAAAATTAGCTACAACACTGCTATCTCCAGAATCAAGACCTATTGTTAAAAAATATAATCCTATTCCTGTTCCCGGGGCTATTTCGCTTAATATACCCGTGACTGCATCTATTTGAAATATATTTATACCTCCAGGCATGTTATCTACTGGATCTTCTTCAGTGGGAGGCGCTAAAAATGGTTGTTGTTGTGCTATTATTGACCATTGAAGTGTTTCTTGGTTAGGAAACGGGGCACTTATACCTCCGTTATTATTGCTATTAGCTCCATTCATTCCAAAAAACTGAACTAAATTTCCAGTCGTTTCGCCGTACTCAAAAAATATTCCAGGGGATGGCGGGTTTGGTGCGGGATCTAAGAAATTAAGTATAGGCTGAGCAATTTGCCCCCACTGATCTTGATCTGAAGTTGCAGGTAATTGTTTTGCACCAACATGTATGGTTGCTAAATCTGTAAGCACCGTGCTGTTTAGGTCCGGTGTAAAAGTTTTAGTAAAAGGCGGAGCCCCTGCCCCTCCTGCTACATCTTTAGCTGTTATTGTAATAGTAAAATTTTGTGCGGGGTCATTGGAAACTAAAAACACTCTATGCAACTTGTTAACTATTATAAACGAATCATGAGTATAAGCTGGAGTTGGAGTCGCTTGATTAGGACCCGTTAAGCCCTGGTAATTAGTGTATGTGCCCGGTCCTGCTATGGGAGAAGAGGCTGTTCCATATATTTGTAATAAATCAAAATCACTAGTAACGTCAATGGCAGCATTGTTAATTATTTTAAACTCAACTATTTCAACATTGTCTATAGGTACATTTAGCCCATCTATAAAATAAAACTGAGAATTAGTTTCTTCCTCGTCACCAATAACAGATCTAAATCTACCTAAATATCCGTTATCTGCTATCGGTATTATTGGTAAAGTACCTGGTTCAGGGGAACCTAAAACTGCTGGGTCCCAAGGAATCGAGGCAGCTGTTTGCACACCCCAATATTCTGAAAGACCCCAACCAAACCCCTCTATATCAAATATGGTTTGATTACCAGTAGCTATAACTTGCTCGTTTAAGTCTTTTATAGTACCACTGGTGCTTGTTTCCCAATATATGTCTAGTTTTGACTCTACAGGCTCTGTCTCATATACCGCTAGGTTTTGTATTGAATAAAGTGGCGATGAGCCTGGTTCTACTTGACCTATTTTTTTTGATGTGTTTATCCTAGCTATAAGCGGGTTTGATTCCGCTTCGTAAAAAGCTCTATTAAATTCTAGCGGAAGAGCTGAGCTGAGGTCTATATTAAATAGATCAAATTCACCCTGTATTATAGAAACAGTGTCTGAGGTTCTTCCTGGGTAATATTGTTGATTAACAACCCCAAAGTTTGATACAGGGGGCGGCGAAGTCGCTGGTATAACTAGAGCTTTTGTTGTATTCTGTACTCTACCAAATAATTGCACGGAACTTCTAAACTGTTTCTGTTCAGGCCCAACATCGGCTAAATCCCTAGGTACCTTATTTATATTGTCACTAAACAACACCATGTGAGACGTAAGTCCTAGCTCTTTTGTAGAATCTTCTGGATATGAAGCTAATATTCCAGGCAAATAAACGTTGTAATAGTCTTGCTCTTGTTGTTTAACAACAATTTTCCAAGTCTCAAAGCCTAAAGGATTGTATGTCGGAAGAGTTGGATCCCCAACGTATAATCCGGGATATAATGTTGCTTGTATAGGTGTCTCGTTTATTGTTTCATTAACTGAAACTAAAAGAGTATCCCCCGGCCATGAACCTATGTCTACAGCGTTATTGTTATAAGGAGAGTATATCGTAGACAGATTTTTAATTATTCCAACACTAGCGGTTGCTGCATTTGAAAGTAAAGTTGATGTTGTTCGCCCAAATCTATCAGATAAAACAAATCCTGCTTGATAATTTCTATTTTGTTTTAAAGTATGGTTAGGATACTCAACAATACTGGTTCTCCATTCAACAGGTGTCACAGGGGTGGTTACATCAAAAGTTCTTTTTGGGCCGGTCCCTACATTGTAATTAAGCGTAGGAGGAGGAGTATGTCTTGTTTGGAAATTACTATAAATAACTCTATTGCTTATAATTTCTTGGGCTAAAGCTTTAACGGGGATCTTGTCGTATACCCTAGTAAGTTGATCTTCTGGCAGCGTTCTAAAAGGCTTTGTTCCAGAATAAGTATATTCAAATGTGTTTGTCTGAGGGAAAACAAGTGGGCTTTGTTGAGCTTTTATTTCATCAGCGGATATAGTATCAACCACTAGTACCGCAGCTCCGTCGGATTCTTTGAATAATATTTCTATTTCTGTTATCTTAAAGTAGTCTGTGGTATTTAACAAGGTTGTCGCAGGGAACGCGGGATCGCCATTAGAAGGCATTTCAATAAGCAAAGTTAATTGATTGACTTTGTTTTCCATGAAGTCAACTATGGTGCTTCTAAACGCTGCTGACATATCATTATTCTCTACCTCTGTGACCGTAGACGGAAAAAGAAAGTAACCGTCTTGCTTAGGTATAAAACACTCTTGAGTAAATGGCGCGAATACAGAGTATTCTCCATCATCAAACCTAAACCTATAGCTAAATCTTACAAATTTTTCTTCTAAGTAATCGGGGTCTCCTCTATATACTGGATCGTAATAAGGATTTGGAACGGGGTTTATTCCAGGAGCAGGCAGCCCTTTGTTAATAGGATTTTCTGGCAGATTTTCGCTAACTACGTCTTTCATAGTTGTTTGATAATCATTTACACCTTCACCCGTGAATGGGGTAGGGAATTCTGCCGCCATTGAGGCTGTTATTTTTTCCCACAATATAGGTGCAATGTATGGCATATACTTAGCTACACTAATAGTGTCTTCTATAGTATAATAGGTAATGTCATTTTCAGCAGATTGCACATTTATTTTTCTAGGCTGATTTCTATTGTCGGTCCAAAATAACAAGTTTTCTAGTAAGTTAACACCATATATTGGAGCTCCCTCCCAAAAATTTAAAAAAGCGCCTTTGACTAAAATTGTATTTTGAGTAGAAGATCCTTGCGATATAGCGGATCTAATTATAAAGTTCTGTTTGGTTTCAATGTACTTGCCGTTTCCATTTGCGGCTAAGGTATTGTCTGTTAAAAAGAAAAACACACAAGAGTTAACCTCAGATACTAAATAACCAATACATACCACATTGGTATTACCTGTTACTTCGCTGAAGTTAATTAACTTACTATTACCTAGAACGTTTTCTAGCGCACCAACATCCGAAGACTCTGATTTGCTGACCTGTATATTTAACGCGTCTCTATACTCACCCTGTGGCAACAAGCGATCATCAAGATCCTTGTTCATTTTAGATTTTATAAAAACATTTTTAAACTCTGCCATTTAATTTTAGTGTTTTATCCATTTAGATTTACCTCTCATAACTTGCACTATTTCACCAAGTTTTATATTAGATAATCTTATTTTTGCGTTTCTTAATTTAGAGCTAGCTTCTCTTTTTAATCTTTGTACTATGTACTCTGGTTGGTTTATTCTGCTAGCCAGGACAGCATGTGATAGGTACGCATATAAAGCGGCTTCCGCTAATTTAGGTACTCTACTATCCATATCGTAAGCTAAACCATCAGATACGTACTCTAGTATAATTAAACGACCCACTAAGTTGCTTGAAAAAGATATTTTACCTTCCCTGTCGTTCATATTGAACCAGCCATTTGTTTGCGCATATTGAGGGTCTAAACCATACAGTCTACCATAGTTTCGATTAAGCATTTGCCCATTACCCCAATCGTAGCCAGACCAGCTAACATTAGCGTTAAATTGTCCTTCTTCAAAAACCCCTTTATTTCTATGCCATCTTTCTTCGGTTATCGATGTCCCTTCTAGGTTTTCCCCAAAGTTGTCCTGAGTCGGGATACCCTCCGCATCTTGCAAAGGAGTATAATAAGGAGAATTGGTTAAATTGTTTGCGGGATATATTATTCTTTGTATGCCCTGTGCATCTATCCAGGACATGCGAACATAATTTACGTAATCCTGAGGTATTACTACACTTAAACTAGGTGGTATATTAAGCTCTTGGGATTTAACACTTTTAAGGGTGTCGTAGCTAAATTCCTGCAAAGCTCTTTTAGCATGAAATACTAAGTCTGTCCTTTTCACGCTAGGTATTAACTTGCCCGCACCTACATAAGCAACTATAAAATTGTTTACGATATTGTTTAGTGTTATATACTCGTAGCTTCCATAGTTGTTTTCTGTTGTTGTTCCAAAAGCATTTCTGTCGCCATAGCTGCCCCCATCTAATCTTTTTAACTGGCACACTAAAACACTGTTTTGAGGAAGGAGCACGGGCGCTAAAGCTGTTCCAAGAGATATTGTGTTACCGGTTACAGTATATGAAGTTATGTACTCTGTATAAGTTATACCATCAGCACTGCTATATAGTTTAAAGTTATTTAGAGCGTAGTCCGCTGCTGTTGGATCAAAAGATCCGAACACTATATCTGTATCAAATGTAAATGTAAAACTGGTTTGACCTACTGCGTTTTCAACCGCGAAGCCCTGGGCTCCCGCGTAGTATTGTTGATTAGTTTCGTTTATAACTCCCATCTATTAGCTTTTTTTATTTATTTCTTGCCCTTGAGCTTGCTGTAAGGCTACTTGAACTATAGAAGGATCTTGTATTATTATTCCAGCATATGCTAGTATTCTTAATATAACATTAACCTGCTCTGATTCATGTAATTCAAAATCTCTAGAGCCTGTGCCAAAACTAGAATTAAAGTAATTGTTATTAAATATGTACTGACCTCTGCCTGCTGTTGTAAAGCCCCATATAGGTGAAATAGGTTTTCTTATATAATCAACTTCTATATTACTTACTATGCTGGTCGGGTTTACATACATTACATTTTGTAAATGCCTGTTTATAGCCGAGCCCGGTGCGTTTACATCGCCTCTATTTTCGTATAAATACGTAGGAAAACTTTTTGTTGCTTTTGTTAACGGGGATCTTTCTATGTTATAGAAATCCGTTTTTGGTAATCTTTGCAGTTCTATTTGATTACCTCTATCGTCTTTGTATATTACAGTACCTAATCTGTAAAAGTCTACAGTAGCTCCGTATTCGTCTACGGTTGGTAAAGTGAAATATGCTAGACCTGGATTACTTGTGTTGTTGTACACAGCGGATCCAAATGTTTTAAATATAGCTAACTTTTCGTCAAGATTCATTATCCTGTCAGCGTAGTCAACATCCGCTTGTGGTACCCTTAATTGTTGATTTAGATCTTCAAAGTATTTTTCAAATATATCTAATTGAACTTGGGTTCCTACTCTATTAAATTCAGCAGGGGTCAAATAACCTCTTTGTTCCTTATTTATTATAGATAATACCGTTTGGTATACAGTGTTTACATTTATAGCCATACTTTTTTTAATTATAATACACTAGGGCACCATCAATATGATACCCCAATATATTAGCATTACTTGCTTATACTCTAATATAATCACATAGTTTTTTTAAAAACTACTAATTAAACTTTTTTTCTATGGATCTAAATACTTCTCCGCCTTCGTCGGTTTTAAAGTAAGCTGCCATTGCAGAGTACGGGTTTTCGTCAAATGGCACACTCATAAGCTTTCTGCCATTAGATGCCCAAGAAAATGTTCTTTGATCCTGCGACAAATTTATTATACCTGACTCTGTTGCCTTAATTGCCAAATTGCGTAGCCCTACATTTTCATCTTGAGCTAATTCTAAAAATAATTCCGGGTTTGCATTTGCAAATAACCTTAGATCTCTTTTGATCTCCTTAGATGATAATTGATTTACCGAGGTACCCATTTCTACACGAAGGATTGCTTCGGCCTCATCAATATTCATTTCTCTTGCAATAACCGCTGCGTCTGTTTGTAAATCAAGCATTTCTAAATCATCGTATGCTTCCACCTCTGGGTCAAACTCGTCATATATTCTACCTTTTAAAGGGTGGTATAAAGACAGCAGTTTTTGTAAATTTTGTTGTGTTTTAGAGACTTTTAAATCTCCGTCCCTAAACATAATATGCCCCATTGTAGCTTCTCCGTTCTGTTCTTCTTTAAAAGGGGAATCGTGGTTTGTTGCATATCTAAGTTCTTTTTGCTTACCTGTTTTGGGATCAAAATAAAGTAAAGCATGCTTTCGCGTATGCTTACCTGGTATTGTTAAAGTTAAAGGAGTATGCCTACCTGTTAAGTAATATATCCTATCTTTAATTTCCCATTCTGGTTTAGCTGGTTCTTCTTTTTTGGCCGGCATCGGAGCTGTGTGTTCCTGCATAACCTCTTCTACTTTTTCGACTTTTTTAGTCACTGTTTTTTTATTTGCCATAATATAATATAATTTAATAGTTTAAAAGTAATAATTACCCCCGTTGATATAACGAGGGTAAGAATTACATAATTTGAATCATTAGATTCCTCTAAATAGTACAAAGTTGTTAGCAGCTTGCGTTACTAAACATCTTTCAGATAGGAAGTTTACTTCCATTGCATCAAGAGTTGAGTTACTTGCTCCACCAACAGACCCTGTTAACCAAGATTTCATTCTACGGTCATCAGTCTGAGAAGCTCTGTATCGTACGTGCAAAAATGGACGTCTGATATTTGTTCCTAATACTTGATCGTAAACAGTTGAAGTTCCAGCTGGTACCAATACACCTTCGATTGAATTAACTCCATTGATAGCTCCACGAGTAGATGCATCATTTAAGTACTTCCAATCAGTTTTATAGAAATCATAAGATCCTCTACGGAATCCAGTAAATCCTAAGTTAAGTGCCATTTCTGCAGAATTTTCAAATAAACCATAAGCAGTTCCTCCTTGTGATCCGGAAGATAGTGCAGCTAGCATATCATCAAAGTCTAAAGAAGTTTGACGCTGTAAAAATAGCATGTTCTCTTCAATAGCTCCTTGAGTATCAAGATTTTTAAGAATTGCGTCAAAATCAGTTATACCTGCTGATGCAGTAAACCCAGTTTGTACATTTCCTCTAGCTTGGATAGCGGCAAATAAACCTTGTGTTCCAGGCTGAAGCAAATTTTGATTAGCTAATGCTCCTAAATTCAGGTTTAATTCCCCTTCTACCATTGCCATTTCTAAATAATCTTCAAAACGTAAACGTGTTTCAGATGCTGCTTTTAAATACCATAAGTATCCGTCAGTCCCATCTTCAGTTGCTACATTCACCCATCCGATCTGCGCAGTATCTGATCCAGATACAACATACTGATCTCTAATAATAATTGGTGAATTTGAAAACTGCGTTAATACAGGTTCAACACTTACTCTTGGGTTAGAATTTCCGGCGCCACCAGCAACCATTGAAGTTCCTTTAGAATAATCAGATCCGTAAACAAATATCTTAAGGGCAAGAGGTGCTCCGAAAGTTGCTCCTAATGTTAATCCGCTATAAAGCTGAACTGTTAAAGCCCCTGTTCCTGCGGCAGCCCCTGAAGCTGTAACAATACCTTTTGCTTCTACCCCAGTTGCTGGGTCAAGAATAACAATAGTATCATTAATAGATATTACGTTAATTATTCCTGCGGCAATAGGTATTGCTAATCCTGTTCCGGCAGCACCACCAGTAACGGTAACGTTGTCGTAAGAAATATGTAAACGGTTTTGTTCAGACCAAATAACTTGATCAGATGTCATTGGCATTTCAGCGCCAACCATTTGTAAGAATCCAGATAACGTTCTGTTTCCATAACGCTCTACTTCTGCTTCGTAGATTTCTGGTAAATACTGCTGTGCAAAATCAGCAAAGTTTCCTGGAATTCCAGCTGCTCCGCCATTATTATTCCATTGCAGGTAATTTGTCGCAAGTAGCGACTGTTGTTGTGAAGGGACAATTGCCCCAAATTGTGGTAATAAACTCATTTTTATTAATTTTTAAACTTTTTAATTTTTAGTTTTGTTGAGTCCGCTCCAGAAACTGATTTTACTTTGTATGCCCCAAACCTTGCCCCGTCTATCGGCGCGGCTTTTCTTGCTCCACTTGAAGTGTTATTAGATTTGTTTACAACATCTCTAATTGCATCCGCTTTGCCTTGTTCGTAAAAGTGATTTGCCATTTTATCGGCATTTGCACCTGCATACAATGCTTTATGATACCCTGCGGTATCTTCAATCGCGCCATCTTTGCCAAGGAACTTCCCTATAAAATTACTGATGTCTGATTGTGTTTCTGCTACCTGTGATGGGTTTTGTACGCCATATCTAAATTTTTTTTCACCTAATGTAAAATCGAAACCTTCGAAATTTTCATTAAGTAATTGATTAGTGCTGGCTTTAAACTTTTCGTGGTTAGCAACGTTTCTTTCCTGGTCCTCTTTATATCGATTAAAAAAATCCGATGCTTTAGTTTGATCCTCCGTAAGCGTAGGCGACTTCAACTTGATGTCATCGTAATACTTATCCTTGGTTTCGTTTAAAAACGTACGGGCTTTTGCAACCTCTTCTTTATATGCAAGTTTTTTTCTACGGATGTCTCGCTCCTCATCTAAATCCTCGTCAAACGCAAAGTTGTCCTCGATCATAAAATCGATTTCTTCTAAGCTTAAGTGGGACTTAGCGTTTTTGTAATATTCTTTTACTAATACGTCTCGATCTACATCGTCATAATTAGTATTTAATCTTAAGTAATCTTGCATTGTGCCTCCTGTTTCCTTCATAAAATCTACCAACTTGGTAATGTTTTCAGGCAACTCAGGCTGTACTACAACTGGTTTTACTTCTTTTTCTTGTTTACTTTCTTCGGTAACTTCTTTGATGACTTGCTCGGATACTTCTCCGACCATTGCCGGGCTATCTCCGGCTGATTCATCCACATCCACTTTTTCTGTGCTTGGCTCTTGAACGGCATCTACTCCTTTTTTAGGTATTACTACTCTAGTTACATTACTTGGGACATCCACTAGTGGCTCTTTATTTCGAGCAGCTATTTGTTCTTCAGTAAGTCTTGGCTTGGTTTGAATCTTAAAAGACCCTTCTGTTTTTTCACTCATGATATGATATTATATAATTATTAAATAGATATTTATTGAGGATTGAATTGAGATAAATCAAACCCCCCTAGATTATCATTACCAGCCGACTCAAAGTCTTTAGGTAATCCTTGTGTTTGTCTTTGTTCTATTAACTGGCTTTGTTGCGACCCCTCTTTTTCGATTCTTTTATCTTTGCGATCTTCAATCTCTGCTTCTTTACTTTTTGTAGCCTGCATTTGCGCTTTAGCTAATTGCAAACTGTATTGAAACTCTGTTGCCATTAATTCTTTTTTAATTTGCGCCTCCGCCTGCATTCTTTGCATTTCAAAGTTAGACTTAGCTTGTTCTATTGCAACTTTTTCCGCTGTTAACGCTTGCTGCTTTTGCACTTCAGCCATTGCAGATTTTTCAGAAGCCTGGGCATTAGCCTGCGCTTGCGCTTGTATGTTTTGTTGTACTAAAGCCTGCTCTCTTTCTTGCTTCTTTTTACGCTTAAGTTTTAGCATTTGATTAGCTAGCTTAAGGTTTCTAATTTGATTTATATCAATTGAATCTTCTATATCAATTTCTTTGGTTTGTAGAGCAATTGATATATTTTTTTGCAGCTCAGCTCTTTCTTCATCGTCTGGTTCCATTTCCAAAAATATACCAAAATCATGAAGATTAAGATTTACAATTTCTTTTAATGTTTCTACATTAAATGTGGACACACTATTCATTAAAGAATTTTTAGTAAGAGGGAAGCTTAAAACATCCGCTATTTTAAGGGATATGTTTTCGCAAGTGCTTAATGTTAATTGTATGCTGGCATCTTGTATATGTTTTGTAGCTGTGTTAGACGTGTTTGCTGCCATTTTTTGCAGCCCTACTAGAGCGTTGGCATCTGGCATGCTTCCGTCGCGGGCTTCGTTTAATCCGGTTACATCTCTAATCATTTGCATATTGTAGTTGTATGCGGTAATTAAAGATTGTATTTTAGATATACCAGACGAGCTAGCTAATTCCTGTATCGGAACCTTACCTCTATTCATATCTCCATCTTGCGTCAGTGATCTACCAATAACTGAACCTGTTTGGAAGTACATGTTTAACGCTTCCGCTGGATTGTAATTTGTGCCATTACCTAAATCAACTTCGGCTAACCCATCAACATCTAAAAATATCCCGTCAGGAACCATTCTAGATAATACCTGTTGTATTTTAAGATGAGTAAGCTGTATAACGTCAGCAAACCCTATACATTTACTTATAAGCGACTGTATTGCTCCTTTATACATTCTAGGGGCAGCTAAAGAATAATTCATTTCTACTCTAGTTGTATCCGCTAGAGGGCGAGTCATATTTTCAGCCAGCTTCCAATCTAGCATTATATCTGTTCCAATAACTTTAGCCCCTTGATATAATACTTCAATAGATCTAGACACTCTTTCAAAATTGTCATTAGGCGGAGGGTCAAACTCACTGGTTTTTTCAATTGCTTTTTCTAACCCGCTATCTGTCCTCTTTATTTTAAATACCTGATCTGTATAGGTTTTGTATTCAAAATACAAGACTTGTACCGTGTTGTAGTCGTAGTTTTCAAATCCACGTATCAATCGGCGATTGCCTGGTGATTTTTGAATTCTTTCGAGTTCCTCATTAGATATATTAGGAAATTCTTTTTTAAGTTCTGGTATGGTTATAGACTTAACTTCCCCTATATAATATATGTCGTTAAAATTAGGATCTTCCGTGTAAGACCAAACGCAGTAAGCTGGATCCACATAGTTTAGAACTATGCCTTCCGCTGTATTAAACGACGTTTTAGTTATACCTATCCCGATATTAACTAAATCTTGATTTACTCTTGCCCGAATTAAATCGTATTCGTTTGTAGCTAATACAGTATTAATAGCTTCTTCTTCTGCAATTTCTATAGCGGGTTTATATTTAAGTTGCATGTGTAAGTCTCTTTCCTCCATTGACTCAGGTAGCTTTTCATCCGGAATACCGGATTTACTTAAATTCATGGGTATTACAGATCCAGCTTCAGCTCTTGCTTCTACGGTTACCATGTCAAAAAGCAAGTCCTGTGCATATTTGGTTCTAGCCTTTAACGAATCGGGATCCTGCGAATATGCGGATATATCGTATTGCTTTTGAGTAATACCATTTGCAACTATATTTGAAAATTTTGAAAGGATAGGTACTGGTTTCCAATCTAAATTCAAATAAGACAAATCACCATTAATAGCTAATTCGTCTTTATATTTTTGGACACTTTGTTCTCCTCTTGCATATAATCTAAGATTGTGAAAGTTATTCCAATTACTTGCATATCTATTTGATCCCGCTCCCCCATAATTAAACCACTCTTGCTCAATAGCGCGAGAAACCTGTAGTCCATATTCCAGTGTTGCTTTTTCGGCATCACTTACTACCTGATCAGGAAATGTACTATTAATATTTGTACTTACATTCATCTATTGTATTATTTTTGAAGTGGCTCCGTTGTTGTCGTATTTTTTAAACCCTAGGGAGTATTTTTTTGTTACGATAGCTCCCTTGGGGCTATATCTGTGCTTGTTGCATGCCATTAAAGCTAAGCCGGAGCTTATTGATGCATCATGCTTTGTTCTGTTGTTTATATCAAACTTGGCCCAGTCTTCTAGTGTTCTTTGTAGATAAACATCACCGTACCCCTCTTTTGTTTGACCAACAAAGTCTTCTATATAAGTTTCAATTGCCGAGGCATGCGCCTGCTTAATATCTTCACTTGAATTAGGTATTCCCCCCACTTCTTTTTCAGACAAAGATAACTTATTATAAGATCTATCCGGTCTATTAATACTAAAGCCTCTATATCCCCTGCGCTTTAAATAGTAAAGCAGTCTTGGTTTGTTGTTTTCGCATAATATCGGCATACCGTAAAACACTATAGCCATAAGTACATCTTCAAAAAACATTTCAGCAGTTGAAGGTCTAGCTATGTATTCTAAAAAGAAATGATTAGGAGGTACATCCTCCATTGAAAATTTAGTTAATCCATGTAAAGCTCCGTTAGAGCCGCCGCCGCCAACGACACCACTAATATCGTAACTGTCACAACCAAAGGCACCCATGTGCTCATTTCCTGGATACTTAATACCATTCTTTATTATTATGTGATTCTGTTGTTCTTGATTAGGGACCCAAGTAATATAAAACCTTCCGTCTTTGTTTGGATAAAACATTACTTTTGTATCTTTAATTCCGTGTTCCCATTGAAAGTTTCCTTTCGTAACCATTGTATTGTTTTTTAGCTCATCGTTGTAATCTATTTGTTGATAGATCCTAGTTAAGTTAAATAACGATTGCTTAGACTCGTCTCTAAAAGCGTGTTGTTCTGTTCGTGGGAATTGACGATAATACTCGTTTAACGCATCCGGATCGTCTTTTAATCCTTCAACTTCATTTTCCCAATGATCAATGACGCCCTCATCAATAATGTCACCTTGAGGACCAAGAAGATCTTTCTTAGGTACGTCAAAAACCGGCCAACCGTGTTCATCAATGAATCCTTCATAGTTCCACTCCATCGGTATAAAAAGCTTATATAACCCGCTTTTTGTTTGCCCATTTTTATTTCTTTTTGTAACGTCTGAATCGTTATATAATTTTTTAAAGTTTTTACCCCCCTTGTCTAATGCATTTGAGGTTGAGCCCATCATACATTTACCAATAATACGGCTACCTAATCTTAAACAAGTTTTTGTAACTCGCCAGTTGTTAAGTATATTAGTAGGCCTTTCCCACTTACCGCTTTCATCGTGTACTAATAGCTTTAGTTTTTCTCCATCGTAAGAGTTGTCCCCGGTGTTTTTCCAGTCGACCGTTGTATCGAGACCTGTAATTTCCTGAAGTTTTTCGTTTGAATCGAGTTTCCTTCTTGTGAGTTTTGAGGCCGGTACTCTGTACGCAAGCTCTGTCTTTGGGCGGTCCATCCCGTCCTGTATGGGTTTGAAGAAGAATGGATAGTTAACTGATATCGGAACAACTTTGTCTGTAAACATTTTCTTTGCATCGGGTCCAGACTTGGACAGTATGCCAAATCTAGCATCCGTAGATATTGTTGCTTGGTTAACAGTCTCTCCTGAGGCCATGAAAGAAAAGCCTGATCTTCTGTTCTTAAGGTAGCACATGCCATAGCTTCGTCTGTCTGCTTTGCAAGCTTCCCAAAAAATGTAGAACAATCTGTTTGATTCTCGAAAGTCTGGGTGCCCAACGTCAATCTTGGACCACTGCAGGTACATGTAATGAGTACCAGTAATATAAGTAGGCTTGTCTTGGTTAAGAAACCAAAAACCTTCTTCACGCCTGTTAAACTCTGTGTCAATATATCCATACCACTTTTCTTTAAATGCAGTTGGATACTTTTCCCAATCCGCTTCGCTTTTAATTTTACTTAATTCTTTTGGGTATTCTTTTGGTGCCCACTTATTAATTCCCTTACTGAGTTTATCCTCTAGCAAAGGTAATGCAATATGTAAACCACCAACAGCGTATATATCTCCTATCTTACCTGTTCTGCTTATTATAACAAGGTCGTATTCTTTATCATAACCGTACTCCCATTTAGCGTAGCGATTTTTTTTCTTAATCACTTGCGGCTTAATATGGTCTTTGGTTATATAGTATAATTCCTGCTGATACGCCATTATTTAGATCTTGATTCTGCAAATCCTTTAAAAGCAGGCTTTGTTGAATCACTAGTGGATTCGTTTATCATTTGCTCTTCTTCTTGAATTCTTGTAAGAATTTCAAAAGCATCAAATATGCATAATTTTTTAGTAGCGGCAGCATTTTTAAGTCTGTCAGCTGATATATCTTCATCTGAGTCAACGATCTTTTCCTCTGCTACCTTTACTAATTCTTTAATTGCTTTGCGTCCAGCGGCTATTATATTCCTCTTCGTTTCTATCGAGTCCATACTTTATAACAATATCATTTGATTTCATGCAATACATAAGTTGGCTATTTACAACAAACTCCCATTCGCTATTTGGCGTGAACCCAACTATGTCTCCTGGATTGATTCCAGACTCCTCTAAGGAGCTATTACCTATTTTTAGTATACCAATAAGGCCAGCTAATTTATCCGTGCTTAAAAGGTCTTTATTCTTAACAGGTGCAACAAAGCATCTATCTCCGAATGATTTCCAAGTATCCTTTCTTTTGTATAAGTATACTTGATCAACCGCACAAAAAAATAAGTCGTCTTTTAAGAAAGACCTACTGTTCTTTTTGATTCCTTTCATGTCATAAAATACTCTGAATACATTGTGATGTACCATAATCAAATCACCCTTCCTTATAGGGGTTGCAAATGCAACTGGCGTTTCAACTACCTCAGCAATATTATTAACATGCTTAAAACTTTCTATAGAGCTGTTTGTTATAAGGGTATGCTCTCCAACCTTTACCTCGTTATCATACCTTTTGCCTACCGGCTTTATGATAAAGTCATATACACTCCGCATTAATATTCTAAGTCATATTCAACGGATATTGCCATGTTAGAGTTAAATTTCTTCCATGGCATTATCTCGTCTACTTTCTTTATGAATATATTATAAGAATTATCAGACTCTTCAAATAGTATGTGAGAGATCTCGTGACCGCCGTAAACTGTCTGTTTAACAGAGTAATGCATTGCTTCGTTTTTATAGTCAGCCCCGATACTAATCTTTCTTATAATACTATCCATAATATTACTCTATAACAGCTTCCGGTACAATCTCTTCGAAAGTTCCATCTACAAGATTAATATTAACTGGTCCGTACTTGGCCTCGATATCTTTTTTAGTTTCGTCCATTTCTTTTTCAAGAAGATTAACGTGATAGATAGTTTTTGCTTTTTGAACCTCTAGTACTCCGATGTTTGCTAAATAAGATTGCAATTCTCCCTGCACTTTTTTAACGTTTGCTAATTCTTCTGCTGTAATAGCGTTTACTTTTGATTTCATTTTTTTTACTTTACTCATTTGATTTAATTTAATTGTTAATTGTTAATTTCTTTTCCTTTTAGCAATTTTAGCCGCTCTTTCTTTATTTTTTTTCGCTATAGCTGCTTTTTTTGATGCTGTTACGTTTGCTCTATTTTTTGCTACGGCCGCTGTTTTTGTTGCTTTTGCTGTGTCTAGATTTTTCTTTTTAGCTATTCTGCTTGCTTTCTCTGCGGCCTCCTTTGCTGGTCTATTTTTGTTAGCAACACGAGTTCTGCCCCCAGTCATAGTTGAAGCTTCTGCATCATAAACATCCCTAAAGCTATCTACTGTTGACAAATTGTTAGCGATGAGATTTTTACCTTTGCTTAACGCGTTTGCCAAGCCCTTTTCATTCACTTTGCCTTTTAAGTTTTTTGTTATGTTTTCAGGGTTGTATCTTTCCTTTAGTTCATTGTTGTTATAGCGTACTAACGCCTTAAGACGAGTTGCTTCAGAACGGGTGGCAACTGTTTCTTCCATGGTGCGTTCCCGCAAACCACCGCCAACTAATGTACCCATCTCTCTTCTTGGCCTATTACTATCCCCCGGTTCGTGGCCTCCACCCCCTCGGGATGTGCTTATGGCTACAAGATCCGAAAAAGGTTTTGCTTTTATAGCAGGCGCTTTAATTTCAGGCGTTTGCGTTTTTATTCCATAAGGCTTAGGTGTTGCCACAGCGGTCACACGGTCCGGCTGGAATCGAGTTGCACTAGTTGAGCTTGATGATCCAGGCGTATCAGGTGTCTTTGTTGGCTTTACTGGCTTACCCTTAGACCCAAATGGCGCATCCATAAATTCTTTATAAGTTTGCCCAGGTACTGCCGGATTATTAAAAGGTTGCCCTGGTTTTCCAGGAGTCTTTTTTCCTGAAGTTCCATCATAGGCCGTAGTCACAGTGTCTGTATATAAGGTACCTTTTCTTTTAGAATCAGGAAAGTCCGGGTTAGTTACACCGGTTTTAGAGGTAGTCGTAGTGGTCGATTTACCTTCTTTTTTCTTTTTCTTTTTATCTCCGTCCGTTAAGTAATTAACCGCCGCGCTTTCTACGTTAGCTCTTCCTGCTTGTTGTTCGTATGCCATAATGTTTTTAGTTTAATATAATCTTGTTAAAGCGTAAGTTCCGCGAACGTCGCCAGTGTATTTTATAGAGATTGAATCTCTGGTTATAAGTGTGTATTCTATTGTTACTTTGTATCCGTTGTCGGGGTTATGTAATCTAGTTGCAAAACTTGTTTCTCCCTCGTCAAATATTTCTTCAGTGATAACATCCTGTTCTTCAAAAGAAGTATTAAAGCATTGTAGTACAGCGTAGTCTGACGCAAGTATTGTTTTTAAATAACTGCTTCCTTCGTTTTTCCATATTCCATTAAATGCTTCTTGAGCTGTTAATGTTAATGACGTTAAAACTAAGCATAGTGTAATAAATAAATTTTTCATAAGATTGGATTTTATTATATAATCACACGTTTTTTTGAAAAACTATTTATTATTCTCCTTTAGGTGGTATTTTGCCATCACCTTCTTCTGATTCGCCTGGAAATGTTACTTTAAACTCTGACGGCTTACCCATTGTTTTACCCATAGACTCATCATAGCGCATATACCAAAAAGTTGGTTTGTCAAAAGCGGCTTCTTCGTAATCCTGCCAATATATAGTAACATCACCTTTCCCTCTTGGAAGTCCTTTAGCAATAACTAGTCCTGATCTTTTTTCAGTAGCTATTTCTTTTTCAAAAAATTGATACCCTGTTATTATCTTCTGCATTAGTATATAGAATAATGAGTGTTAATATTGCTTTCGATAGCAGTTGCGTTTGATGCAGGATCAGCAAGGTACAATATAAATTCCTGAAGTCTTATCTTAGAATGACCGTCAGGAATAGTATTGCTGCCTATATATATTGTGTTGATGTCCTTGGCGCCATTAGCTGCGAGTGAAGATATATTTTGGCCATTTACATTTACTACTGACTGAGCAACAGGCGAATCTATTTGTCTATTATAGTATAGGCTTTGCAATGTAGGATTGGTTGTCATTGTACCGACAAGGTCTGATGTGCCTCTTAATTTCAATTCGGTAACTGGGAGGGTTTGGTTTATGTAAGAACTCATCTGAGTTGGATTTATAGCGCCTGGATCATTTAAACCATAAATGTAGTATTTGTCCTCCCCTATTGGACCTACGAAGGCGTTTACGGCAAACAAATAGTAGCTACTAGCATAAGGCGCGGGTAGTAAAACCTGTAAAGTATCGTCAACCCCGTCAAACTCCATGCATGGTTTTCCGTTTTGAAGTAGTAAGCCACCTTCCTCTCCGTGATAGATTAAAGGCTGCTGCAACGCAGTAAAGTTATAGACGTTCAAGCTATTACTTTGATCATACCATTTAGCAACATAGCCTTGTTCTTCTCCGCAAAAAAGATCTAGTGTTCCGTCCGTTAGCCCAGTTGCTGTAAAGTCTTGTTCTGCGTTATCGCTAGTTCTTCTAACCCTAACAACGTTTGTAGTGCTAGCGCTTAACTGTCTAAGTGAATAAGAGTGGCCTGTCGTATTAGGGTAGTCATCTAGCAAGAAGCCTGTGCCTCCGCCTCCCCCGCCGCCTAAGCCTAAGTTTACCATTGGGATACCTATTCCCATGCCATTGCCAACTGCCATGTTACTTTAAAGCTACAAAGTCTGTTGCAGTAGTTTTTGATGAAATTATATAGTCAACTATTACGGGCAATATAGACCCAGCTGGTACGTTTTTAAACAGCACTGGAGCGTATGTTTGCCCTCCACCTAGTGTACCTGCTATAATGACTTGCAAGTCTCCTGCTGTACCTACGTATAAGCACGCTCCTCCTAAATAACCTTTTCTTTCAGATGCCTGATTTTTATCTACAGTTGTAATCTCATCGGTTGCTTCTGTTCCAAAATCTGGTTGATTTCCGTATTGTCCCATTATTCTTTATTTGTTTTGTTATTTATTATTTTTCTACTCTTTTCCCACGATCTACCCACAAAGTAAGCACCGTAGACTGTAACTAATAGCGTTTGGAATATAGGTATATATTCTGCTGCTATTTGAAATTGACCAATATTTCCGTCAGCAAATGCTAATACTGAAAATATAAAGGTAAGATATATTAATACCATTGGCCTAATGTTTTTAGAAAGGAAGCTATCTGAACTCATGTCCGACTTCCATCTTGCAGTAACTTCCACTTGCGCGTTAGCCTCTGCTTTTTCAAGAATTACTTGCAATTGTTTTTTAATCTCAAGCTTCTCTTCTTTTGTAGTCGTTAGACTATCAATTACAGACCCGACTTCTTTAATAAGCCCTCCTGTTAACCATGAAATTATTTTGCTCATATTCTTTTGTTTAATAAAAACCCCGCGAATTTTACTCCGCAGGGTTATTTAATTGCTACTATGCGTATGTAGCTGTTCTGAAATACATTTGAACAGGTATTGCTGCTTGATCTACTCCTAACTGAGCCGTCGCTACTACTCCTCCTGGATTAGCCGTCAGTGCAGATCTTACTGCTACAACTAATGGATTTGCTTTACCTGTTACAATTGTTGGATTAACAGCTGCGCTTAAACTTGTAGATACTGTTAATGTTAAAGTTTTGTAACCAGCTTCAGAGTTTCTACCTGTTAGTCCAACTACTACTGTTTTGGCGTTTGCCCCAGATGCACCACCTGCTGTTACTTTAGTAATGTCTTCTACGTTTACTAAGATACCCTCTGTTGGTGACAGCGGCGATACTGCAGCTGAATTTTGTACGTTAAATTTAATGAATTTTCCCATTTTGTTTTTGTTTTTGTTTTTGTTTTTGGTTATGTTTGGCTTAGGTTTATACAGTCCTATTCTGTTATAAATTATTAGTATTTTTTTACAAGCTTCGGCTTTTTCTTAACAACCTTTTTTGTCATAGCCTTTTTAGTTTGTAGTTTTGCTTTTTGCTCTGCTGCTACTATTCTTTTACCAGATGTTGTTTTTTCAAGTTTGTTTACTTGCTTTGTTTTACTTACATATTTTTTGAACTTTCTTGTTTCTTTTCTACTACCGCTTTTTGCGTTTACGACGTCCTCTCCAGCTTTTGCTTGCTTGGTTTTTTTGCGGGCTATCTTACGTCTAGTTCTAGTGTCTTCTCTTGCGGTTTTATTGTCTGCTTTCTTTACGGATTTAAGACGAGCCGTTTTAACTTGCTTTTCTGTTTTTTCCAGCTTGTCTGTTTTTCTTTTTCTTTTTGCGGCCGACATGTCTTTACTCTCAAGCTGTTCTTTTGTTTTTTTTAGCTTAGCTTTTTTCCTTATTTGTTGGCCGCTTTTTTTTATTATTCGTACTCCCATATCGTTTAAGTTTATGCGTTTTTATACCAATGCTTAGAAATACTCGATCGGTCTTTTTTTTCTACGTCTGTTCTGTGAATTGCTCCTTTTGCATCATAAATTAACTCGCGGTCATGCTTAGCGGTTTCTCCGCCATAGCGTTTTCCTTGTTTTTTTGCGTCATGGATAAGCTCACGCTCATGCATCATTTTTTTGTCGTACTTGTTCATAGGTGTTTATTTTAATGGTTGTTTAGTAATAATCAGGTCGTGTATTTTGTTTCTTAGTTTGTTAAATACTCCGTCTGGCATAATTTTATTTTTTTTTCGTTCTTTTAATTGGCACACAGTTGTTAACTCTTTTGTTGCCTTTCTTCTTTGTACCCTGTTTTACATATCCTTTCCAACAAGGAGTGGATTTTTTTTTGCTTTTCATCATTTACCTGGTCTAGTTATTCTAAAAACTGGTTTTGCATCCCAACCGTTTCTTCCTTTAGAACCTTTAATCCCTGTCTGCGCGATCTTCATGTACTTACTAAGGCATCCACAATTGCTTTTTTTATCTTTCATTTTGCTAGCTTTTTTTATTTGACTGGCAAAAGCTTGACGCAGCACCTACGCTGCCAAATCCCCATTTTTTTAAAGCAAATGCTTTTCTAGTAGGATCACCATTAGGCTTTTTCATCGGGCCTTTCATACCAGCAAATCTACATGCAAAGCTTACTCGTCTAGGATTTTTTCCGCTAGTTAATCGTTTACCCATTCCTGGATTCTCTTTGCGCATCTTACGATTTTGTTTTTCGTAAGCGGCGTTTTGCTGTGACTTAGATTTACCTGCCATTACTTTTTAGGTTTAGTATGATTATAGCCTTGCTTCTTTAAAGCATTATGTTGAGCCATTGTCTTAGCTACTTTTGTAATTTTGCCTTTGTACATATTGTGTACTTTAAATGCTTTTGCCATAATTATTTATTTGAGTTGTCCCATCTTGCTTTTGTTCCTCGTATATCGTAATGTACAAATGTATTATATAGACCTAATCCACCTTGCATTACATGATTGTACTCAGCTAGGGTATCTATAACTTTATACAATTCGTCTGTAGATATATCTTTTATTTGTAAATCCGCGGCTTTACCTAGTATGTGTTGGCTATCATAGACCCCGCCTACTTCTTTGTTGTGACTTCGGCATCTATATGCATTAGTCATTGTTATTGGTAATTCTATAAAATCACGAATATACTGCAACTGATTGGCTAGCTTTTGGATGTTAAAAAAAACCTCCATAGGCATTTCGCAACCGCATTTGCATTCAAACTCGGATTTTTTAAAGTTACTAGTAAGCCTCATTCGAGCGTCCTTTGGCACACTGTGTGATTGGCTTAGCCTCGTAAGGCGTTGGGTATTTTAATACCTGCATACCGTTTGCTCCCGAAGAAGATCCTTTTCCATGAGGTCTACCCACTTGGCTAAGAGGACCATCCCATAAAGCTGATTCCCCTATTATACCGTCTGCATTTCCAGAAGGATTTGATATTGCTGTTTTTTTTGTGTAATTCATATTTTTTTATTTTAAACTAATCCTTGCATTGATTGCTGGCGCATAAACATATTTCCTGTAATGTCGCCCACTGGCTGCTGTTGTTCAGCAGTAATTGCATTATTTATAGGGTCTTGGGCTGCGGCCAAAGCTGTATATGATGGTGTCGAAGCTCCTGCTGAAGAATCCATAAAAGGATTTGCGCCTGTGCTTGCCGGGGCAACGTACGATTTTGCTTGTCCGGAACTTGACCCTTGAATAAAACGCTCTGGAGGTGCCACCGATTTTGCCCCTGCCAAAAACCTGGGGTTGATGCCTTGCCTAGTTCCGTCCGGTTGTGTGTATTTTTGTTGTAAAGAAGCAACTGCTCCTAAAGGATCTGTCATGGGGTTTACACCCGATATAGCTGCGGATTGTGCAAACATGGAGTTTTTTGGAATGTCTTGTAACCTATTGCTTGATCTTCCGTTACCTGACGCTCCTGCCGCTGATAGTGCTGCTCCGTTTATCATAATTATCTTGTTTTATCTTTGTTAACTTTATCGAATGCAGCGGAATAAACTTTCGCGCTGTATGTGTTTTTTTTCATTAAAGGGTTGCGCCTAGTTGAAGTAGGTATATCCTCTTCTCCTAACATTATACGGTACATCTGCTGTATTAAGCATTTGCATCTAAAACTAATCTTATATATACTATAGCTTTTATCTGACCCGTTATAACCTCTCCACTTAACAATCCAACCTTCTTTGAGTAGCCTGTTCCATCTTCTATTATCCCAAGAGTATGTAAGACTTCCGTCTTCAAAATCGCGCTTTCTAAACTGTCCTAAACAATCGAAATAAATAAGCAATTCTAAATCTGCGTCTGTTATGCCGTTTGTTTTAGTTGCCCATCTACGTATAATTCTATAATGCTTTAACAGTCCAAGTTCTTTTAAATCACTTCCCGTTAACTTTCTCATAAAACGAAAACTACGTCACTGGTTTTTATAACATGAAACGTCTCTCTGTCTAGTTCTATTTTATGTCCCGCGTGCCTGTCGTAATAAATTACATCGTTTTTTTTAATGCCATCGCATTCATTGCCTGTTGACACAACCGTAGCCTCTACGTAACGTATATCCTCTCTATGACTTTCAGCAAGAAGCAAGCCGCCTTTGGTTTCAGTTACTCCTTCTTTTAGTTTCTTTATTATTATGTTTCTACCTATTGCGTTCATATTATCCTCTTACGTTAGACATAACACAGTTAGTTGACAATATAGTCGAAGCAACTGAGGCAGCATTTTTTAAAGCTGATTTTGTAACCAATACAGGATCTATAATTCCTGCTTTAAACATATTAACTGTTTTACCGGTCTCTACGTTAACACCCCAGTCTTTTTTGTCGATGTTCTTGTATTCGAGTCCCGCGTTTTTCATTATTGTTTTGCATGGATGATATAGAGCCTTCAACACAACCTCCTCGGCCGGTGTTTTAGCTTTTATACTTTCGCTAGCGTTTACTAAAGCAACTCCCCCGCCAGCAACCACACCTTCTTTGATAGCCGCTTTAGTCGCGCATATTGCGTCTTCCACTCTATCTTTCTTTTCGTTCAGCTCTACGTCTGAGTCACCACCTACTTTTACGATAGCTAGTTTAGCCGATAGCATTGCTAATCTTTTTTCAAGTTTGATTACTTTACCAGAATTTAGCTCTGTAAGCAATTGTTCTTTTATATTTTTAATTATAGCCTTAACGTCTTCAGATTGTTCTTCGTCTATTTGAAAAACTGTGTCCCTGAACGTAGATATAGCTTTTACACAAGTTCCTAAGCAAGATAGATCGATTAGATCTAAATCATCCCCTAGATTCTCACTTATAACTGTAGCCCCTGTTAATAAGGCTAAGTCATCAAATATTTCTTTTCTATTTACACCGTGAGTGGGTGCTGGTACTATATTAATCTTTATAGCCCCTTTGTTTTTATTCATTGCTAAAGCTGCCGCTACCTTTGCATCGACGTCACCTACAATAAGTAATGGTAGGTTGTTCTTTATAACGTGTTCCAGTATAGTTTGTATTTGTCTAATAGTATCTACAGCGGAATCAACTAATAATATTTTAGGATTAATAAGCTCAGCTGTGTTTGCCGCTGGGTTATTTACAAAATGATTATTTGTAAACCCTTTTTCATACTGTACGCCCTCTACAACCTCTATACTTGTATTGCCGTCTTGTGACGTCTCCATCATTACAACACCTGTTAAATCAACTGCTCTGTATGCGTCTGCAATCAGTTTACCTAACACAGGGTCATTATTTGTGGATATAGTTGCTACTTCGTCAATCATATCTCCTTCAACCGCTTTACTGCGCTTGTCAAGATACTTTAAAGCTTTTTCAACGACCGTATTAATTGCGTCGCGCTTTTCACGGCTAGTAAACTTCATTTTTGACTTACTAAACTCTTTTAGTATTGCATAGGCTAGTACGGTAGCTGTGGTAGTTCCATCACCGGCTTCTTGTACAGTTCGTCTTGCCGCTTGCTTTACTAATGAGGCTCCCATATTTTCTACAGGATCTAACAGAACACTTAGCTCTGCGACAGTTACACCGTCTTTTGTTATAACCGGTATTCCTTGTGCATCTTCAAAAATAACACATTCTCCGCCGCCACCTAATGTGGAAGCAACCGCTTTTGTTAGTACCTCAATACCTTTAAATACTTTATCTTTACCTTCGTCCCCAAAGCTAAACTCTTTTACTATTTGATTCATTTGATTAGATTTTATTATATAATTACCCGTAATTTTAAAAAGCTACGCCAGGGTGTGTTGTTTATTATTACTTGTTTGAAGTAATTTTTACTTTAAAAAGTATTTTTATCAAATACTCTATATTTAATTTTTAATTTTATATTTATACATCTTGATGGAAAACTGTTTATTCCAGCAGGCGCTCTAATAGTCATAGCTGAATTAAATCTGTAAACTCTATTTAACTCTGGAACATCACGACTATAAATTCCAAGTCCACCAAAAGTAGATGCTGCTATTTCAGTCATTCTAGCAGTTACCATTTGTGTTGCTACTGCGTTTGATGATATTCCATCTATCTCACATACAAGATTAGATAAAAAATTACCTGAGCCATTCACTATAGATTCCATAAACCAGTTACTTTCTTCAACAACAATAGCTTTACCGCTGCCAGGAGCAGATAGTAAAGTTACTTTTGCATTAGTTAATGCGTTAAGTTGAGCATTAGTAAATGTCCAAGTTGCTTCTTGTGATCCTCTAACAACCTTCCCCTCTGGATCAACACATAGTTCTGCTAATGTATCTGCAGTTAACGCTTGTTGCGTTTGAATTGGATCTAAAGCATTTGCTCCTGCTTTTGTTGAAGTTGATACATAGGCGTTAAATTCAATTTTATCGTCTTTTGCTGTAATAACGGCTATGTTATTACTAACAAGACCAACTTGTCCGTTTCCATCAAAACTACCTAAACCTGTATCTTCATCACCTTTAAGGCTATAACTTGCATTTGCAACTCCTTGTTTTACCTGATATTGTGCATTTACAAATAATATGTCAGTATTTGAATCGTAAGTAAATCCAGCATCACTTGTTAAACCTGTGCTTGTATTCCAAAAAGCAACTTCTTTTGAAGTTCCTGTTCCAGATACAGTTGACATGTTTATGTGTTTAGCTAGGTTACCTAGTTTTACACTTCTTGTTGGGTTTTTGTTAGAGCTCAAGTCACTTATAAGTAATAAGTCTCTGTCCTCTAGGCTTAGTAATTCTGGGTATGAGTATATTATTGCCATTACTTGTTTTTATTAGTTTTTAGTCGTAAACTTTAATTTCTAAAAATATTTTCATGTTGTCCGATTTAGTAGCTGCTCCTGATTGAGCTAGTACGAAATGATCTAACTCCACACTTTTAGTAGAGGTATTAGAGGCTCTTACTTGAGCAGGCCATTCATTTGTGTCTGTTACGCCATCTACCCCATTAACTCCTATTGAAGGATTTGAAACTACTTGTGTCTGGGTGATAATAAAGGTTTTATTAAGAGTTAAATCACCTGACGTCAGGGTACCCGTGTATTTGCCTAAACTGGGGCGCGACCACACTATGGTTCCTAGGGTGTTTTGCATAATCGTAGCTGTAGGTGCAACTGCACCACCTCCAAAGTTAGAAAGTTCCACAGCATAGGTTTTATATCCCAATGTTTGTGTAGAGCCCACGTAAGCGCTCAATGCGTCAACTGCAACTGTTTTTGTGGGGTTACCCGCCGTTCCTACATCAGAAACAACCAGTAGATCTCCCCCTGCTATTGCTGATATTGCAGGATAGGCTGTTATTATTGCCATAATATTTATTTTTTACTTTTAGTTTTACGTTTTGGTACCTTGTACCTCTTTTTACCCTCTTTTTTAGTACCTTTACCATCATTTGCGCGGTTTCTAGCAACGCTTTCCCATCTTCCGTCCTTATGATCCCAATCTTTACCTACAACATTGGTACCTTTCTTCTTAGCGGCGCGTCTTTCCCTCTGTGCATGGGCTTTTTTAGCTCTTCTATCGGGTGTTTTAGCGCAAGCTAGGTCCCGAGCAGCTTTACGCTTCTTCGCCGCAGGCGATAATTTTTGTTTTGAGGCCATTTTAATAAAATTTAGTACTATGACTAATATAATTACCCAGTTTTCTAAAAAGCTACGCCCGAAAAAAAACTTTGTTGCATAATTATAGGTATAGGGCTATATATTACTTTTGAAAACCATTTTCATTACGGAAACGCATTTCATTTGACCCACCCCCCTTTGGGTTTTAGGGTTAGGGCATAGGGGTTTGCCTTTAGCCGTGGGTTTGCGGTCAGGGTTTAGCCTTTCTGCTTAGGCGTTAGCCAGCAGCTACTGCTCGGTCGATCGATCGGCCAGCCGGCCAGCGGCAGCGCAGCACAGCGTGCGTATAGCAACGCGTATAGCATTATACATATCGTTTTTGCAGACGAATCACGTTGTCTTATAGATAATATAGTTGTAAGATAATAATAATAACTTAAAATAAATATCAAATGCACTTTCAAATCATTCAACACATTATCACACCATCACAAGAACACCAGATCTATGATGTACTAACTCAAGACATCTCAACAACACCACCAACATTCATATCCCACTACCATATTGACTTCAAGGATTGCAATGCTCTACTGGACCTGGTTAGTTAACCTCAGCCTGTCCTTGATACCAAGGCGGATCCATTGCAGACAAACCACGTCTACTCTAAGATAATATAAATGTAAGTAAGTAACTAATAATAATTTAATATAATAACTATGATCCGACTAAAATTTAACAGAAACTTTAAAACAATTGAATTAATAATGAACTCAGGTAAAACCAGGATGCCAGTACACATAATAGACGGCGGACTACTGATCTATCCAATCGACTACGATCCGATCACAAAAATACTTGACTCACAATACCTAAAATATAATTAATATGACATTACAAGATCACAACACAATCAATGAACTAATAAAGTTCTACATGAAACAACGAAGTGAAGCGGACTACAAGAAAGGTATACAACCTATCGACGGCTTCAAGATACACGCCTTGCTGGTCTCGAATGCGATCGCTGGCCAGAAGAAAGACCTAAACATATACTAATCTAAAACCAATGAACATGCAAAAACTTAAAAGAATACTTGCTGACCTGGCTCGAGGAGCTGGGTATGCACTAAGGAACTAAGATCACGACCTCACGGCGCCAATGCCTGACCCCGATCCCTAGAACGGAAACTAGCAGCTGACGTGGCTGTGGGTCACAGCGGCAACGCCGGAGGCGTGTATAGCAACGCGTATAGCATATGACGTTGTGTCATGTCATTTTGTCACCCCCCTTTTTTGCAGACAAACTACGTTCACTTTTAGATAATATAGTTGTAAGTAAGTAATTAATATAAATAATAAAATAAAAATAAATTAAGAAATTATTTAATAATACAAAGTTGCAGACAAATCACGTCTATA
>Ga0209502_10000718_pt1 | contig 33583 bp, 37 predicted proteins | sample ArcticOcean_MG_C_10_FD_187442 | JGI IMG/M metagenome (GOLD analysis project Ga0209502, IMG submission 187442) | Marine microbial communities from western Arctic Ocean - ArcticOcean_MG_CB11_90 (SPAdes) (version 2) | ecosystem: Environmental > Aquatic > Marine > Oceanic | place: Arctic Ocean... | reverse complement strand
ATTATTTATTTTAGCTTGCTCTTTAACTAACCATTGTAATTCTGACAACATATCATAAGGCCATTTTTTATTAGACCATATATCTATTATCTCTTTATCATAAATAAGCTTAAGATCAGTTGTTACATTATTCTTTGGAAATTTATTTTCAGTACCCAGAACAACACCAGCATGAATAGCATTATTTGCAAGAAGCTCTGATCCGTGTGGAGCATCTCCATAAAAAATAAGGTTATGTATTTCAATTAGAGGATAAATTGCTTGAATTGAATCTATTATATAATCTGAGGAAATAAGGTTAGGATTTAAATCACGGTTTAATTTAATTCCAAACTCTGCTTCCATAGCTGGATTGGTATAATCATTTTTATTTAAATTAACTCCATCAGAATACAATTCACTTTTCCAAAGTCTTCCGTATGCAGGTTGAGTGAATCCCATTTTACCTTGAGTTTCTTTTGAAATGCAGCCTATTTTGTATCCAATAACTTCTTCACCTCTTTTCTCTCTTAATTTTGATACTTCCGACTGAATGCTCAAAGCCTCAGCATTACTTATATTAATTTTATCTTTAAATATTATTCCTGGATTTTTTTTGTCATAATCTTCTAAGATTTTTTGCGCAAAAATTTTTAATTCCTTTTGAGTTAATTGAGTCATTTTTAACTAAATTTAACTATATTTTAGGTAATATTCTTAGGATCTGGCATTCCAACCTTGTTATATCCAGCATCTACGTAGTGAATTTCACCTGTAACACCACCAGCAAGGTCACTTAATAGATACAATGCTGAGTTTCCAACATCCTGGATATCAACGTTTCTCTTTAAGAAAGAATGGTCTGCATTCCATTTATATAAGAATTTTGCATCTCCAATAGCAGAAGCTGCTAGAGTTTTAATAGGTCCTGCGCTTATTGCATTTACTCTCATGCCTTTAGAACCCAAATCTCTTGCAAGATATTTAACACTTGCTTCAAGTGCTGATTTACAAACACCCATTACATTATAGTTTGGAATAGCTTTAGTAGACTCGTAAGTTAGTGTTAATAAACTTCCACCATCCTTCATTATCTTAGAAGCTTCTTTTGCGACTTCTGTAAATGAAAAACATGAAATTAACATACTTCTTAAAAAATTTTCTCTAGATGTATTTAAATACTCACCTGATAATTCTGATTTATCAGAAAAAGCGACAGCATGAACTACAAAATCAATTTGTCCCCACTGTGATTTAATATCTTCAAAAAGTTTTATAACTTCTTTTTTGTTTTCAACATCACAACTAAATGTTGCTTTTGAATTTAATTTTTCAGCCAAAGGAATAACTCTTTTCTTTAATGCATCACCGAGATAAGTGAATGCAAGTTCTGCTCCAGCTTCTGCAAGTTTTTGTGAAATACCCCAAGCTATAGATCTTTCATTAGCAACACCCATGATCAATCCTCTTTTACCCTTCATCAAACTCATTTAGACCTTTTCAAAAATTAAAGTTGCATTTGTTCCACCAAAACCAAAACTGTTAGACATTACAGAGTTTAAAGTAACCCCCGTTTCTGTTTTAGTAACGATTGGAAATTTTTTAGCTTCGTCATCCATGTCTGTGATGTTAGCTGAAGCTGTGATAAAACTATTTTTCATCATGATTAAACTATAAATTGCTTCATGAACTGATGCAGCCCCTAGTGGGTGACCAGAAAGAGATTTGGTAGAACTAATTTTTGGTACCTCAGCACCAAATGCTTCTCCAACACCTCTTAGCTCTGTCATGTCACCAACTGGAGTGGAGGTTCCATGAGTGTTTAAGTAGTCCATTTTATTTTTAGCTGTTCCTAATGCCATTTTCATACATCTAACAGCACCCTCGCCTGATGGAGCTACCATATCGTACCCATCTGAAGTCGCACCATAGCCTGTTAGTTCGGCATATATGTTTGCACCTCTTGCTTTTGCGTGTTCGTATTCTTCAAGTACTAAAACACCACCACCACCAGCTATTACAAAGCCATCTCTAGTCTTGTCATAAGCTCTTGAAGCAGTTTCTGGTGCATCATTATATTTAGACGACAATGCAGTCATAGCATCAAACATTGCAGTCATAGCCCAGTGTAACTCTTCACTTCCACCCGCAAAAACAATATCCTGTTTACCCATTTGAATTAACTCGCTAGCATGACCAATACAGTGTCCACTAGTTGCACAAGCAGAACTCATTGTATAATTTACTCCTTTAATTTTGAAAGGTACAGCGAGTGTTGCTGAAGATGTACTAGCCATAGTTCTTGGAACAATAAATGGCCCCATTAATTTTGGTGTCTTAGCTCTAGTCTTATCAACTGATAAAACAACATTCTCTATCGAAGGACCACCAGAACCCATAACAATTCCAGTTTTAAAATTACTTACGTCACTATCTTCCAATCCTGAATCTTTGATAGCCTCTTTCATTGCAATATAATTATAAGCTGAACCTGAGCCCATAAATCTAATAGTCTTTCGATCGATGTGGTCTTCAAGTTTAATATTTGGTTTACCGTGAATATGACTTTTTAAATTGTGTTCTTTGTATTCTTCACAAAAAGATATTCCTGATTTTGAATTTAAAAGAGATTGATAAACTTCTTCCTGATTATTTCCTAAACAAGAAACAACACCCAAGCCTGTAACCACTACTCTTCTCATTATTTAAATAAACCCACTTTTAAATTTTCTGCTGAATATATTTTTTTATCATCTGCAAATAATAATCCATTTGCAAGACCAACTGACGTTCCTCCAGGTGACATAATTTTTTTCATATCAATTATATAGGTTGCTTTTTTAACACTTCTTAAAACTTCACCTGTAAACTTTACAGTACTAACTCCTAAAGCCCTTCCTTTTCCAGGATTACCAAGCCATCCAAGATAAAACCCAACTAACTGCCACATTGCATCCAAACCAAGACAACCAGGCATAACTGGATCTCCTTTAAAGTGGCAATCAAAGAACCAAAGGTCATCCTTAATATCCAGTTCAGCCTTTATAATACCCTTGTTAAAAGCTCCACCAGCATCTTTGATTTCTGTTATTCTATCAAACATTAACATTGGTGGAAGAGGTAATTTTGCATTGCCTGGGCCAAAAAGCTCGCCATTTCCGCAACTTATTAGCTCATCATATGTGAATGAGTTTTTTTTCATAAATTTAAGAACCTTTAATACTTGATTTATCGGGATTATAATATAGAAATAGTTTAGAATTATTATAAACAGTAATAAGCAATATGAGCAATATAAGCATATACACAGAAAAACTAAGAGTATCTGGCTTAAGACCAACTAGGCAGAGACTAAAAATTTGTGAAGTATTGTTTTCACCTGAAAAAACCTTTCACTTTACAATAAATGATCTGTCTAAAATTATTGAGAATAAGCTGAGCGAAAAAATTTCCTTAGCGACAGTTTATAATACAATTCATGCATTTAAGAAAAAAGGTTACTTAAAAGAAATTTCTATCAATGCAGACAAAAGTTATTTTGATACTAACGTAACCGAACACCATCATTTTTTTGACGAAGACACTAATGAGCTCATTGATTGTAGTAACGAAGATATTGATTCTGTGAATATAAAAAGAAATATCACAGGAAAAAAAATTAAATCAGTAGAAGTATTAATTAAAGTTGCAACTGATAATCAAACTCAAAAATAGTTCAATAATTTCAATAACTTAATATTTACATTAAAATAATTCTAAACTGTTGACATATAGTTTAGAACGATTATATATAAATCATAATCATTAAGGAGAATAATATGTCATTAAAAGGAAGTAAAACAGAAGAAAACTTAAAAGATGCATTTGCAGGTGAAAGCCAAGCAAACAGACGTTATTTATATTTCGCTCAAAAAGCAGATATCGAAGGTTATAACGATGTAGCATCTGTATTTAGATCAACAGCAGAGGGTGAAACAGGACATGCTCATGGACACCTTGAGTATCTAGAAGAAGTTGGAGATCCAGCTACTGGATTACCAATTGGTGAGACTAAAGATAATTTAGCTTCAGCTGTCCAGGGCGAAACACATGAATATACAGACATGTATCCAGGTATGGCAAAGACAGCTAGAGAAGAAGGTTTTGCAGAAATTGCTGAGTGGTTTGAAACTTTAGCTAAAGCTGAAAAATCACACGCAGGTAAATTTCAAAAAACATTAGAATCTATTGCGTAAATAAGACTTCATTTATGGTGGGGTTCTTCCCCACCATTAAATCCTAAAATTTTAAATATGAGCAAAGAAGGCGGAACAGAAGCACCTATAAGACACCCAATAAATTTTGAGCACCCTGATTTTTTAGACCCTAAAAAGTTGGATGACGAAATGAGAAGAGCATTTGATATCTGTCACGGATGCAGAAGGTGCTTTAATTTGTGTGACTCGTTTCCAAAACTATTTGACATGATAGATGAGTCAGAGAATGAGGATGTAGAAAGTTTAAAAAGTGAACAGTTTGAACCTGTGGTAGATGCATGCACATTGTGTGATATGTGTTTTATGACTAAGTGTCCTTATGTTCCACCACATGATTTTGATTTAGATTTCCCCCATTTAATGTTGAGATATAGAACGGCCCAAAAAAAACTAAATAAATTACCCATGGTGCCAGCACTCTTGGCGCAAATTGATAGAAATGCAAAAATTGGTATTGCTTTATCATCACTAATAAACTGGGCATCAAATATTAAAAATATATTCATTAGAAAAATATTAGAATTAGTTGCTGGAATTGATATGAGAGTAATGCTTCCAACTTATAATTCAGAAACATTTACAAATTATTTTAAAAAAAATAATATTCCAACAAATAGTGAAGCTCCGTCTAAAAATAGAAAGGTTGTAATTTACTCAACATGCTTTGTAAATTTTAATAAAAAAGACACGGGTGTTGCAGCTTTAAAAGTTTTAAAGAAAAATGGTGTTGAGGTTCAAGAGGCTTACCCAGGATGTTGTGGGATGCCTTACCTTGAACAAGCAGATTTACCGAAAGTCGTTGAACAAGCTAAAAAAGTATCCAAAGATTTATTGCAATGGGTAGATAAAGGTTATGAAATTATTACACTTACAGCTAGTTGTGGTTTAATGTTAAAATTTGAATGGCCATTATTATTGCCCAATGATGAAAGTATTAAAAGACTTTCAAAAAGCACTAATGATATCGATGAATATATTGTTGATATAGCAAAAAATGAAGGTCTAGCTGAAGGCTTATGCGAAATTGATGGTGGGGTAACTGTTCATAATGCTTGTCATGCTAGAGCTCAAAATATGGGAATTAAATCTAGAGATATGTTAAAATTTATCCCTAATATTAAAATGGATGTTGTTGAAAGATGTGCGGGCCATGGTGGAACTTTTGGGGTCATGAAGGAGACACATGATCTTGCTGTAAAAGTTGGAACACCTACAGCGCGACAGATTAAAAATAAAAATAATAAATACATGGCCTCTGATTGCCCATTAGCAGGCAAACATTTAAAACAATTAGAGACGGATACAGATATTTCTAATGATGAGGCACTTCACCCTATCGAATTAATGGCAAAAAGTTATAGATTATAAATATGAGTAAAGAAAAAAGACAGATTGAAAAAAAAGATTTATTGTCAGTGGATGTTTATGCTGCAGATAGAAAAATAATTAGAAAAGACCTTGTTGAATTTAAAAAAAATAGAAGAATAGCCCTTGGTCCTTATGCAACTTTTTATTTTGAAAGTTTTGAAACTATGATGGCTCAAGTACAAGAAATGCTATACATAGAAAAAGGGGGTGACGAACAATTAAAGGATGAGTTAATTGCTTATAATCCATTAGTCCCAAATGGAAAAGAACTCACTGCAACATTAATGTTTGAGATTGATAACCCAGTTTCTAGAGGTGTGTTTCTAGGAAAAGTCGGTGGAATAGAAGAAAAAATATTTATGAAAATTGATGATGAGAAAGTTCAAGCAGAGCCTGAAGATGATGTAGATAGAACATCAGCTGAAGGAAAAGCTTCCTCTGTGCAATTTATTCATTTTAAATTTAATGATGATCAAATCAATAAATTTAAATTGCTTAGTGCAAATATTGAACTTGGTATAGATCATAAGGAATACTCCCATACTACAAAATTAACTGAAGATAATCTTATATCACTTTCTAAAGATTTTATTTAATAGATCCCCAAACATTTTCAGCTTTAATCCAGCCAGAGTAATTTTCGGTATCTATACTGCACCAGAGATTCTCACATTTTTTAACTATTAATAATCTGCCTTTTTGAAGTCTTGCGATTGGTCTAGAGAGATTAGAAGGTTTATTAAATAAAATTTTATTTTCTAAAATAATAATAGAGTTTGATGGTTTGAGCTGGGATGTGTGTATCCACCCACTATTATTTTTTAAATCTACAATCCTTCGGAAGTTTTCTTTTTTATCTATTTGTTTTATAGGGAGGTTTATCTTTCTATAGACATACTTAATTTTTGTTTCAAAACTTGGCCCATATCTTACATTTACTTTACTTTTTTTTAATGACAAAAATTTTTCTTCAGCAAATGAAAGTTGGCCAAAAAAAATAAATAGAAATAAATAGCAAATAGTTATTTTTCTTATCATTTGCAAAAACAATTTTTTCTTTTCTTAATTCTGACTTTTCTAAAATTTAGATTAAGTAGGTCAATAATTAAAATGAAACCATCGAGTCCTACCCCAATATTTAATATTTTTTTTAATACCTCGTTGGCTTGAATAGTGCCAACAACTCCAGCTACAGTGCCAAGTATACCCTCAGACTCACAGTCCAATAAATTACTTGAAATTTTAGCCTCTTGAAAAAAACATCGTAAACAAGAATTTTTTTTATTTTTAAAATTAAAAGTAAATACATGGCCATCAAATTTACTGATTGCACCAACTACAAGAGTTTTTTTAAATTTTAAACACAAGTCATTTAGTAAAAATTTTGTTTTAAAATTATCTGATCCATCTACTATATAATCATAATTATTGATAATTTTCTTAAAATTTACATTATTTAATCTAATTTTATAAATTGTGACTTTTGTATTAGGGTTTATTTTCTTAATTTTATATTTTGCTACTATGACTTTAAACTTCCCAATATCAGACGTGTTATACAAACTTTGTCTGTGTAAATTAGAAAGACTCACCTTATCGTCATCAACAATTCCTATTGATCCAATTCCTGCTCTTGAAAGAAATTCTGCAGCTGGAGACCCAAGACCACCAACACCAACAATTAAAACCTTTGAAGATAAAATTTTTTTTTGACCTAAAACGCCAATATCCTTAAGTACTATTTGTCTTGAAAATTGTTCAATTATTTTTTTATTCAGTTGGCTTTTCATTTACCAGTTGAGCCAAATCCACCCTCACCCCTTAATGTGCTTGGTAAATTATCTGTTTCTTCTAATTCCATTTTGACAACTGGAGTTAAAACCATTTGTGCTATTCTATCTTTGTTTTTAATTAAAAAATTTTCTTTACCATGATTAAAAAGAATAATTTTAATCTCCCCTCTATAATCACTATCAATAGTTCCCGGTGTATTTAATACAGTTATATTATTTTTTGCAGCGAGACCAGAGCGAGGACGGATTTGTGCTTCATAATCCTCTGAAAAGGCCATAGAAAGGCCTGTAGGAACTAAATATGAACCATTAGGTGCAATATTAATTGGTTCTCTTATAAAAGCCATCAAATCCATACCGGAAGCACCATTTGTTTTGTAGGCTGGGAGTTCTACGTCAGGATTTAGTTTTTTGATTAATACTTTTGCCATTGAATTTTTAATATAATTGTTCAATAACTCTATCTATTATTTCTTCAGATATTTCAGATTTTTTTTTAATGGTAAGTTTTTCATTTTTAATTTTATTATTCTTATAAAAAATTGAAACTTCATTAAAATCAGAATTAAATCCAATAGAATTATTGGATACATCATTCGCTACTATCCAATCACAATTTTTTTCTATTAATTTTTTTTGAGCGTTTTTTTGAATATCATTTGTTTCAGCCGCAAAGCCAATAACTAATTTTGGTCTAAGAGAGTTATGTTTTGATACATAATTTAGAATATCAATATTTTTTTCAAGATCTAAATGTAAATAGTCTTGTTTTTTTATTTTTTTGTTTGTTTTTTCTTTTACTTTAAAATCAGCAACAGCCGCAGAAAAAATTGCCACATCAGCAGGTAAGCTTTTTTGCGTAGCTTTAAACATCTCATCTGCCGTTTCAACCTTGATTAAATTTATATTATTATCTATTTGCAGATTCGTAGGTCCAGAAATTAGAGTTGTTTGGAATCCTCTTTTTGCTAACGATCTTGCTAAAGCATATCCTTGCTTTCCAGAAGATTTATTTGAGATAAATCTTACAGGATCAATATATTCATTGGTTGGTCCTGCAGTTACTAAAGCTTTTAATTTTTGATTTTTTTTCAATTCACCAAAATATGACGCAATAGTTTGAAAAATATCTTTTGGCTCAGTCATTTTTCCCTCACCAAATTCACCACAAGCCATGTCCCCTACTTCAGGGCCAATTACCTTATAACCATAAGATTTTAATTTATTAAGATTTTGTTTAGTAGAGGGGTGTTCCCACATTCTAACATTCATAGCAGGTGCCAAAAAAATATCCTTATCAGAGGCAAGAATTACAGTTGAAGCTAGATCATCTGAAGATCCAGCACTTAATTTTGAAATAGTATTTGCAGTAACAGGAGCAACTAGAATTACATCTGCCCATCTAGATAGAGATATATGGTCCATTTCTGCTTCATTTTCAGCACTAAATAAATCATCATAAACTTTTTCTTGGGAAAGTGAGGCTACTGATAAGGGAGTTACAAATTCTTTGGCACTTTTAGTGAGTATAGTTTTAATTTCTGCACCTTGCTTTTTTAATAACCTAATAAGCTCTAAACTCTTATATGCAGATATACCTCCACATATTATTATAAGTATCTTTCTCTGCAATAAATTATTCATTTAGCAAATTAAAATACTAATAGGCCAAAGATTACAAGCAGTAATAATCCAATAATAGATTGGTTTCTAAACGTAGTCATTTCAGATTTCTTGTCGTTTAAGGCTGTGTAGGAGTTTGAATTATGAGGTATTTGACCACTTGCTAAAAATGTAAGCGCTTGATTAGCTTTATCCATAATTTCTGGAAAATCAGGCAACCTTTTAATTACTTCGGTTGTACTTTTTAAACCTTCATTTAAAGTATTAATAGGGTCTTTAGTTTCTCTTAACCAACTTTCTAAAACTGGTTTTGAGGTTTCCCATATGTTGGTATTAGGATTGAGTTTTCTAGCAACACCCTCAACCACAACCATAGTTTTTTGTAGCATTAGTAATTGGGGTTGGGTCTGCATATTGAATTTTTCAGTAACATCAAAAAGTTGTTTTAATAATTTTCCACCAGATATATCTTTTACAGATTGGCCAAATATTGGTTCACCAATAGCCCTTAATGCCTGAGCAAGATCGTCTACAGGCACATCCTTAGGTACCAACCCTGCCATCAGATGTACTTCAGCAACTTTTTTATAATCTCTTTGAATGAAACCAAATAGAATTTCAGCTAAAAATCTTTTACTTATATTATCCAATCTACCCATAATACCAAAATCTATAGGTACAATTTGTCCATTGTTATCAATGAAAATATTACCTTGATGCATGTCAGCATGAAAGAAACCATCTCTCACAGCGTGTCTTAGAAAATGTTGAATGATATCAGAAGCAATTACAGTGGTGTCAATATTTCTTTTTTGTAAATTCTCAGTTTCACGAATAGAAACACCATCAACCCAGTCAAGAGTCATTACATTTTCGCTGGTAAAATTCCAGTAAATTTCTGGAACTCTAAAACCAGCATCATTTTTTGTATTTTCTCCATATTCATTTGCAGCAGCTGCCTCAAATCTTAAATCCATTTCTAAATTAGTTATCTCTTTAAGTAGGAAAACAACTTCAATTAATTTTAAACGTTTTGTTTTTTTAATAAATGACTCTATAAAAAAAGCAAAAAGCATTAAAGCATCTATTTCTTCATTAAATTTTTTTTTAATATCAGGTCTTAAAATTTTAATAGCCACATCTTTTATTACTCCAGCATCATTTATTTTTGCTTTATGAACTTGAGCTATAGATGCGGCAGCTACAGGTTCACTTAAATCTATAATTGAATTAAATGTTTCGATTCCTAAATCATTTTTAATTATAATTTGGGCTTCAGGCAGAGTAAATGCAGGAAGTCTATCTTGCAAACCTTCTAACTGTTTTGCTAGATCGTCACCAATAATATCAGGCCTCGTAACAAGGAATTGTCCAAGTTTGATAAAAGTTGTACCCATGGACTGTATTGATTTAGAAAGCCTTTCTCCTTCAGTAACATTTAAATTCATTTTTTGAGGATTAGAAAAAGAAAAGGATAGTATTTGAAATAAAACTTTAATAGCTAGAGGTGGTTTTTGAAATTTTGAGACTACATTCAGAATATCAGATTTGGCTAATTTTCTTCCTAATTTGAAAAGTGTAAATAATTTTTTAATCATTATATCTTCCACCCAGAGTGAATCGCAACAATTCCACCAGATAAGTTTCTATATGAACAATTTTTGAATTTATTTTTTTTCATTAAATCAATCAATTCTTCCTGATTGATAAATTCTTCAATACTTTTAATCAAATATTCGTAAGGTTTTTTTTGACCAATGATTACTTTTCCGATTAATGGAATAAGTTTTGAATAATTTTTGTACATAAAAGCAAGATTAGAGTTTTGAATTTTTGAAAACTCTAGGCACAAATATCGACCACCAGGTTTAAGAACTCGATAAGCCTCAGAAAGAGCCTTGTTAAGGTTTCTAGTATTTCGCAGCCCAAAACTTATTGAATAATAATCACAAGAGTTATCTCTAATAGGTAATTTTTCTGCAGGAGCTATTAACCAATTGATATTTTTGTAATCATTTAACTTATCCTTCCCTTTGCTAACCATACCTTTATTTGGATCAATACAAAAAATTTCTGCATTCTTATCTGTTAAATCTAGAAAGAGTTTACCAAGATCTCCAGTACCACAAGCAACATCAATTAAAGTTTTATTTTTGGAGGGATTCATCCAATTCATTAAATTTCTTTTCCAAACCCTATGAACACCTAGAGACATAAAGTCATTCATTAAATCATATTTATCAAAAACATCGTCAAAGACACCCTGAACAAGTCCTTTTTTATTTTGGAGATTTTGTTGCATATTAAATCTATTAATTATTGATAATATACTGTCAAATGCCAGAATTACCAGAAGTAGAAATTGTCAAGCAATCGTTAGCTAAAAAAATACAAAAAAAGAAAATTAAGAAAGTAATAATTACGAACAGAAATTTGAGATTTAAAATCCCTTTAAAATTTGAGAAATTATTACAAAACAAAATCATTAAAAAAGTTACTAGGTTCTCAAAGTACCTAATTTTAAATTTTTCAAATGGTTCATTTTGTTTAATCCACTTAGGAATGTCAGGCACTATTCATTTAATTGAAAAAAATAGCTTAAATAAATTTACTAATACAAGTTTTTATAATTCTTCAAGTCTTCCAAAAAAACATAATCATGTTGAGATACATTTTAAGGATTTAAAAGTTATTTATAATGATCCTAGAAGATTCGGTTTTTTTAAATTTATAGATAGTAAAGAAAAACTTGTAGACAGGTTTAATCATTTAGGGCCAGAACCATTTTTTAAAAACTTTGATTTAAAATATCTCTTAAAATATTTTTTAAATAAAAGAAAAAATATAAAAAGTTTTTTATTAGACCAAAAATTCGTATCTGGAATTGGTAATATCTACGCAAGTGAAATCTTATTTTTATGTAAAATAAACCCAACAATACTTGCAATGAAATTATCTAAAAAAGATTGCAAAAATATTATTTCATATTCCAAAAAAGTATTAAATAAAGCTATAAAAAAAGGAGGATCAAGTATTCGTGACTTTAGAGACACATCTGGAAAAAGTGGTAACTTTCAAAAAGAATTTAAAGTATATCAAAGAGAAAATCTGAATTGTCTTAGAAGCAAATGTGAGGGTAAAATAAAGAAAATATTTACATCCAATAGATCAACTTTTTTTTGTAATATCTGCCAAAAATAGCCAATTATTCTATTGACCAGTATAAATTCTCGAGTTATACCACAGCGCTTATGGCAAACACAAAATCAGCAATTAAAAGAATTAGAAAAATTGCCTCACAAACACTAGTTAATAAGGCTCGTAGAAGTAAATATAGGAATGCTATAAAAAAAATGAACCTCCTTATTCTAGAAAAGAAAAAAGCTGAAGCTTTGAAATTCTTACCTAAGTTGAATTCTGAACTAATGAAAGTTGCAAAGACTGGAATTATTAAAAAAGCTAATGCCTCAAGAAACGTTTCAAGAATTACGAAAAAAATTGCTGCATTAAAATAACTACCTCTAGTTGTTAGTAACTTTGAATTGAATTTACATACATAAAAAAAAGAATTAAAAATATTTATTGATAATTATATCTAGATTTAGTAAAAAAATAAAAATTTAATTTCTAAATCACACACTCACAAATTTTAAATTTGTAAAACTTTATTTACAAAAAAATAATATTGTGACAGTAAACTTTTCAAAAAAATTATAAAACAGAGCACTTTTAAAAAAATATTCGCGTTAAAAATGATTCACCTACAGATTTTATTTATTTTTAAATATACAAACTTTTCTATTGTATAATTTTTATTTTCCTTCTAACTGACTTTATTCATACAAATCCATGCTTAACAACAATACATCAAAAAATTTAAACGACACTTCTTCAGAAGCTTTTGACTGGGCCGTTGTTCAAAAAGATATGAAGAACAAACTAGGTAGTGATATATATGAAAGCTGGCTTAGAAAAATAGATTTTGTTGAACAGATGAGCAATTATGTTTTACTCTCAGTTTCAACTAGATTTATAAGAGATTGGATTACTTCAAGATATTTAGATCAAATATTACAGATAATTAAAGTATATAAAAAAGACTTAACAAGAATAGAATTTAAGATTGTAGAAAGAGCTTCTGAAAATGATAAAAAGTCCGAACTAAATGAAAACGTATCATTTATTAAAGATACTTATTTGCAGTACAATAGAATTGACCCTAATAAAAGGTTTGATAACTTTATAACTGGTACAAGTAATAAACTAGCTTATGAGGCGTCGTTAAAAGTTTCAGAAAATATATCTCACTACAATCCACTTTACATTTATGGTGGTGTTGGAATGGGTAAAACTCACTTATTAAATTCAATTGGCCTTTCTTTAAAAGAAAAAAATAAAGTAATGTTTATCTCAGCTGAAAGATTTATGTATCAATTTGTTAAATCAATTAAGTCTAACGACATGGTAAAATTTAAGGAGTATTTTAGAAATACAGACATCTTATTGATTGATGATATTCAGTTCATGAATGGAAAAGAAGCAATGCAAGAAGAATTTTTTCATACCTTTAATGCCTTGATAGATAAAGGATCACAAGTAATAATTTCTGCAGATAGGGCTCCAAATAAACTATCTAGAATTCAAGATAGAATAAAATCAAGGTTTGCTGGTGGTCTGGTCGTTGATGTGCAAAAACCTGATTATGAGTTAAGGAGTATGATTGTTAAACAAAAAACTGAAGAACTTAATATTTTTTATTCTAACCAAGTAAATATTTCTTTAGAAATACAAAGGTTTATTAGTACCGAAATTACAGCAAGTATTAGAGAGTTGGTTGGTGCAATAAATAGAGTCGTCTCTTTCTCAAGAATATACAACAAAGCTCCAAATTTATCTGAAGTTAAGGTGGTTTTAAAAGATCTATTAAATATTGGGGAGAATAAAGTGACAATTGATTTGATACAATCAACAGTTTGTAAGTTCTTTAAAATAAGCAAAAATGAAATGCTCTCATCAAGAAGATCGAGATATCTTGTAAGACCAAGACAAACTGCAATTTATCTAACCAAAATTTTGACGTCCAAATCATTGCCAGAAATTGGTAGAGAGTTTTCCAATAGAGATCATACAACAATCATACATTCTGTTAAAACAATTGAAAAATTAAAGGAAAAAGACCCAGAAATGACTGACAATATTAATAACCTAAAAAATCAAATATTGTATAATAAAGAAAATGAAATTTAACGTTAATCAACAGGATCTACAGCAAGCCTTAAATTATTGCCAGGGTGTAATTGAAAAAAGAAGCACATTACCAATTTTATCAAACGTCCTACTAAATGCTAGTAATTCAAATCTAACAATTACTGCTACTGACCTAGACCTAATATTTATTCATCAAATTAGTAATGTAGAAGTTCTTGAAGAAGGAAACACGACAACCACCTCTTCATTTATGTATGACATCATAAGAAAATTTTCTTCAGGAAAAAAAATTAATTTATCATTAACAGAAGGTAGTAAACTTCAAGTTGTGTCAGAAAAATCTGTTTTTAACTTAAATTGTATTGGTGCATCTGAATTTCCTCTAACAGATGAAAATTTTAGTCAAAATGAATTTTCTATTAAGTCTAAACAATTATTAAAATTATTAAATAAATGTAAATTTTCAGTTTCAAATGATGAAACAAGACATTATTTAAGTGGTATTTTTTTTCACCAGACTCGAATAGAAGACCAAAACTTTTTGACAGCAGCAGCTACAGACAGTCACAGAATGTCTATATCTAAAATAAGATTAGATCAGAAGGTTGATTTTGAGCCGATTATATTACCCAAAAAAACAATATTTCAATTATGCTCTTTATTAGAGAACTATGATGGTGATGTTAAAATCTCAAATGTAAAGTCAAAAATTAAATTTGAATTGAATAATAGCATTCTAATTTCCAAATTAATTGATGGTAAATTTCCCAATTATATTCAGGTGATACCTAAAAATAATGAAAAAAGATTAGAAATTGATCTAAAATTATTTTTAAATTCTGTAGATAGAGTTGCATCTGTTTCACTTGATAAGAAAGATGGTGTAAAATTTAACTTATCAAAAGATGTTTTAAATTTATCTGTTAACAACACCAATAGTGGTGATGGTAAGGAAAGTTTGAATGTTAAATTTGACCATGATTTGGAAATTAGCTTCAATTCAAAATATTTAATTGATGTTGCTGCTCAGCTTGATGGGGAAAAAATTGAAATTTATTTCAATGATACAGGCTCTCCAGCCTTAATTAAAGATCCAGGTGATTTTGATAGTATTTTTGTTGTAATGCCCATGAAGGGCTAATTTAGTAAATCTAGCTCAGTATAAATAACATCTTGTAAATTTTTTAGAAAAAATTCTTTGTTTTGTCCAGGTTCAATTGCCTGCAAAATTGAAATTATCAAAGTTGTATTAATTTTTTTTGGTCCATGTTTTGGCCAAGTGAAGCCAGAGTTAATTGCTATTGGTTGGCACGATATTTTTAATTCTTTATAAATTCTACTTGCCCCTTTTTTAAAGGGTGTACGCTCTTCTGGTAATAATCTTGTTCCTTGCGGAAAAATTATTAAAGGTCTGTTTGATTTATTAATTAATCTTAAAACATCTCCAAAAAAACCAAGATTGTCTTTTGATATCTTATTTCGATTAATTGAAATCGAGCCAGCTTTCTTCAGATACCACCCAAATATTGGTATCATTAGCAGTTCTTTTTTAAGGATAAAAACTGGAGAATTAAAAATTGTTTGTAGAAAAAATGTTTCAAACATCGATTGATGGGATGCAGCAATGAAGAATTTTCTATTATTAATTATATTTTCTCTTCCTTTAATAACTAATTTTGTAGATAAAAAAAGTTTTAAACAAAATGAGGCCCAATAGCCCATAATTTTTCCTCCAATTAAAGTTATTTTTTGAGGTAAAAAAAAAGCAGGTATAAAAATTATAGAAATAAGGATAATTCCCATAAAAAAGAAAATATTAAATAAAAAATTTCTTATCATTTTATTCAAAAACTAGAATAAATCATTTAGTTTTTGTCTTTTTTTAATAACATTAATTTTTGAACCCTTAATTAAAAGCTCAATTGGTTTTGGTCTAACATTATAATTTGAACTTAGAGACATACCATAGGCTCCAACATCACACATTACAATAAGATCATTTTCTTCTAGTTTTTGAAATTTTTTTAATGTTGTAAATTTATCAGTGCTTTCACAAATAGGTCCAACAAAATCATATGTCTTTTTTGAAATTTTATTTTTTTTTAATGCTGGTATAGTTCTATGTGTGGCACCATACAGTGCAGGCCTCATTAAATCATTCATAGCAGCATCCAATATAACAAAATCTTTTTTTTCATTTTCTTTTATGTAAATAACTTTTGAAACTAGAAAGCCAATATTCCCCACTATAGATCTTCCTGGTTCAAATATAATTTTAGATTTATTATTTTTCAAAAATTTTTTTATAGAGATACTATATTTTTTATAATTAAGTTTTTTATTTTTATCTTCATAGGAAATTCCCATTCCACCTCCAAGATCTACATATTCAAATGTATGATTGCTTTTTTTAATAATATTACTCACAACTTTAAGCATTTTTTTATAAGGTTTGTAATCTAAGATTTGACTACCTATATGAACACTTAAGCACTTAAGACTAATGTGTTTTGAAGTTTTAAAATAATTAACAAGTTTTAAAAGTGTTTTTTCATCTACACCAAATTTATTTTCTTTCTTACCAGTTGAAATTTGCTTTAAGGTTTTAGCATCTGTATTAGGGTTTAATCTGATTCCAATATTTACAGTCATCCCCTTTGATTTTGCAATTCTTTCAATTTCAATAATTTCACTTTTGGATTCAGCATTTATTAATAGTATTCCTTTATCAATTGCATAACTAATTTCTATTGATGTCTTGCCCACCCCTGAAAAAACAATTTTTTTAGGGTTTACGCCAGCCTTGAGTGCCAACATTAGCTCTCCTATTGAAACAACATCTGCACCCAATCCTAATTTTCTAATTTCTCTGACCAAATTTACATTGGTATTAGATTTAATAGCGAAACATATAAGTGGAGAAAAAGAACTAAAATTTCTCTTAAAATTAGCAATATTTTCTTTTAACTTTTCATATGAGTAGCAATAAATAGGGGTGCCAAACTTTTTTGCAATATCTTGAATTTTGACTTTTTCAATCAAAAGGTTTTTATTAATATAATTCATTAAACTTTGAGTAGTAGGGCACTATTTTTTTTTGCATTGTATTCTGGGTCTGCCTTTTTTCCACATGAAAATAACAAGGTACAAAATATAGAGATTAATATTATTTTTTTTATCATTTTATGTCTTTTTATATTTTATTATCATTTTTTTAATATTATCAAAAGATGTTCCACCATAGGATTTTTTTGAATTTACTGAATATTTAACATCAAAAATTTTTAATACGTCAATTGTAAGCTTTGGTTCAATTTTTTTAAGTTCATCAATGCTGAGTTCATCTAATTTCTTATTTTTCTTTTCTGCAATATTTACAATCGCAGCAGTGATTTGGTAAGCTTTTCGAAATGGAATTGAATAATTTTTAACAAGATAATCTGCTAAATCTGTAGCCACAATATATCCAGTATCAGCAAGATCTAACATCTTTTGTTTATTAGGCTTCATATTTTTTAAAACCTCATTAAGAATTGCTATACAGTTATTAAGGATATCGTTAGAGCTAAATAATATTTCTTTGTCATCTTGGAGATCTTTAAAATATGAAATAGGAAGACCCTTGAGTATTGTAAGCATAGAAAATAGATTTCCATAAGCTGAACCAGTTTTACCTCTTAAATATTCTAACAGATCTGGATTTTTTTTTTGAGGCATAATTGAAGAACCAGTGACAACTTTGTCTGAAAGTGTAATCAAATTAAATCCATCAGAATTCCAAATTATAAGTTCCTCTGCAATTCTTGATATGTGCATTGAGCAAACAGAAGCACTATATAAAAAGTCTAAAACAAAGTCTCTATCAGCAACAGTATCTATCGAGTTATTTGTTGGTTTTTTAAAACCTAATTTTTTTGATGTAAAATTTCTATCTATATTAAAAGAAGTTCCAGTCAACGCAGCTACCCCAAGAGGACATTCAGATAAACTTTCCAAGTTATGAGAAAATCTTTTTTTATCTCTGGTAAACATCTCTACATAAGACATTAAGTAATGCGCAAACGAGACTGCTTGTGCATTTTTTAAATGAGTAAATCCTGGCATTATTGTTTCGATATTCTTCTCAGAAATTTTAATAATTGTTTTAATAATATTATCTAAATTTTTATTAATTTCTTTCGTCGCAGAAGTAGTCCACATTTTAAAATCTGTAATTACCTGATCGTTTCTAGATCTTGCAGTGTGAACATATCCAGCTTCTTCACCAATTATTTGAAACAACCTTTTCTCAATATTCATATGAATATCTTCATATTTTCTATTGTATTCAAATTTATTTTTTAAAATTTCTTTTTCAATTTTATTTAGTCCATAGATTATTTTATTTTTAATTTTGAAAGAAATTATTTTTTGTTTAAATAACATTTCAACATGTGCAATTGATCCTAAAATATCTTCTTTAAAAAGTTTTTTATCAATATCTATTGAATTGCCAATCTTCTGAAACAATGTAGAGGCATCTGTTTTTATTCGTGATCCCCATATTGCCATATTGTTTTTATTTTTTACCATGATATTTAATTATACATATTTAGTATGAAATTATTATCAATATTTATTTACCTAATAACCATTAGCTTGGGCCACACTGGTGAAAAACCAGATATTAAAAATTTGATATTAACAAAAAATTTAAAAACTTATGAAAATGTAATTTTTAAAGACGAAAATCAAAAAGATATTAACTTAGAAGATTATAAGGGAAAATTGCTAATTCTAAACTTTTGGGCTACCTGGTGTGCTCCTTGTAAGGAGGAAATGCCATCATTAGATAACTTACAAACTAATATTGACTTAAGTAATTTGAAAATTTTTCCAATAAATATTGGACAAGAAAATTTAGCAAAATCAGAATTATTTTTTAAGAAATTAAATATTGAAAATTTAGATATTTATCTCGATCCTCCAATTACTTTGGCAAAAAAATTTTCTTTGAGAGGAGTTCCAACTACTATTTTTTTTAACAAAGAAGGTAAGGAATTTGCTAGAGTTATAGGATCTATTGATTTTGATAATAAAGAATTTATTAATTGGCTAAAATCATATAATTAATTCTTGAAAAAATAAGCAAAACAAACCAAAACAATTATAGCTATAAATTGAAAAAGTACTCTAAATTGCATCAGCTTATTTGAATATTTTTTGCTAGTCTCACCTCCTTTAAAAAGAGTGCCAATTCCGAGAACCATTATTACAGCAACAACTATTAATAGTGTTATGGCAAAAATTTTAACGAATATTCCAGAAATCATTTTTTTATAGTAGAGTAATTTATAAATAAAAAAACATAATAAATCATCCATGACATTTTGCCTTACAACTACAGTTATTCTGCCAGAGAAAGATATCCCAATTAATCAAGCAGTTATTTTACTTCATGGATATGGAGGTGATGGAAAAGACATAAGTATGCTAACTTTAAATTGGAAAAGATTTTTACCCAATGCTATTTTTTTATGTCCGAATGGACATGAAAAATGTGCAATTAATCCAACTGGATACCAATGGTTTGATTTAACTAGAGATGACCCAGAATATATTTTGGAACAATCAAAAAAAGCAGAATTAAAAATTAAAAAATTCATTCAAGAAGTAAAAGATGAGTATAATCTAAAAAATTCTCAAATCTGTTTATCTGGCTTTAGTCAAGGGTGCATGATGTCTATAAATTTAGGATTAACAAATGATGAAAATTATAATTGTATTGTTGGTTTTTCTGGAAAAATAATAAACAGAAAAGATCTTGTTAATAGAAAAACCTCTGCAACTAAGATGCTCCTAATACATGGAGATCAAGATGCAGTTGTTTCACCAACATTTTTGTTAGAAGCAAAAGATTTTTTGATAAGAAATAATATTGAAGTTGAAACAAAAATGGTAAAAAATTGTGATCATCATATTCCAATCGAAGCCTCAAGTGAAGCATTAAAATATATTAAAAGTAATTTCAATATATAGTTAAGATTCTATTTATTGATAAAGGTTTTTTTTTGTTCTAGAATTTGGGATAATGTTTTTTGGTGAACAAAATCTCTCTTTAGAAAAATGTCCAGCACTAGTTCTGAATGCTGATTACAGACCTCTAAGTTATTATCCATTATCACTATGGAGTTGGCAAGATTCTGTAAAATCAGTTTTTTTAGATAGAGTAAGTATAGTAAGTAATTACGATAGAGTGATCAGAAGCCCTTCGTTTAATATGCAGTTACCAAGCGTTATTGCACTAAAAAGTTTTATTAAGCCTCAAGCCAATCCTAGCTTTACAAGATTCAATGTTTTTTTAAGAGATAGATTCTCTTGTCAATATTGTGGAAGTAGAGAAGAATTGACATTTGATCATTTACTTCCAAGATCTAAAGGAGGGCAAACAAATTGGGATAACGTCGTGACAGCCTGCTCTACCTGCAATGTAAAAAAAGGAGGTAGATTAATAAAAAACACAGAAATGACGATAAACCAAGAGCCCTATCAACCCTCAACAGAAGATCTTCATAAAAATGGTAAACATTTTCCACCGAATTTTCTTCATAAAAGTTGGATGGATTATTTGTACTGGGATGTCGAGTTAGAGGCCTAGTTATATTTTTTCAGATATATTAATTGCAATCTTTGAACCAGTTTTTATTATTTTATCTAAAATTGAATAAACACCTTTTTTTGTTGCTCCTTCTTTATAGGCTATATCTTTATGTAGCAATTCATCTTCTCTAAATTTAATAATTTTTTCTTTTAATTTTTTTTCATCACCCTCTAATTTCTTAATTTGATCTGAGTAATGTTCATCAATCACTTCTTCAACTGAAGCCGTACAAAGCATAGCGGCCTTCTTCCCCAATATTGTTGATCCAAAGCCGAGACCTACACCCAGCAAATCCCATAATGGTAAAAATTTAGTAGGTTTAATATTTCTTTTTTTAATTTCATTTTCAAAATAATCACAATGTTCTTTTTCATGAATCTTCATTTCTTCAATCTTTTTTTTTAAATCATCATCTTTTATTAAAGTATTTAGAGCTAGTAGCTGCCCTTCATAAATTTTGATAGCACCACGTTCTCCAGCATGATTTACTCTAATAAACTCTTCTACTTTATTATTATTAGTTTTTTTCATAAGTTAAAATGATTTTAATAGTTATAACACTTAATATTAAAGAGATAAAATATTAAAAGTCGCAAGAAGTAATACAAAGTCTTAAAAGTCACACCTTTAGTGCTGATAGCATTTTTTAAGTTGGCTTAGATCACAAAATAAAGATTTTTTAATAAGTACCACCCCTATGACACAGTAATACAAAGCTGTTAATAGAGAAAAAAATATTAAAATTAAAACATTTAATGAAATTTTTTTAGAATTATACTAATACTTTATTAAACTTTAAAAATTATCAAAGTGCAGAATATAGCTATAATTATCCCAACACTAAATGAGTTAGATAATATAGAAAGTTTAATTAAAACAATTCAAAATAATCTTCCAGAATCTATAATATTTATAATAGATGATTCAAAGACTAAAGAGATAGGCAACTTAATAAATTCAAAAAATTTGAAAGCAAAATACTTTCATAGAGAGAACTCAAAAGGTAGAGGTTCTGCTGTTTTGTTTGGTATCAATAAAGCACTAGAAGAAAATAGATTTAATACTTTTATAGAAATGGATGCTGATTTTTCACACAATCCCAAAGAGTTAAAGAAAAACATAGAATATTTTAGCACAAATGCATTAGATTTATTAATAGCCAGCAGATATCTTAAAGACAGTAAAATAATAAATTGGGGACTTGATAGAAGAATACTTTCAAAACTTTCAAATTTATTAGCTAGAAATTTATTAGGGATAAAAATAAAAGATTTTACAAATGGATTTAGAGTTTATTCAAAAAGAGCAGCTGAAAAAATTACTAAAAAATGTGGAAACATAGGTGATGGTTTTATAATTTTATCAGAAATAATAGTTGTAATAAAGAATAATTCTTTCAAAATTGACGAAATAGAAACTATTTTTGTAAATAGAGTCAGAGGAGAAAGTTCTGTAAATTTAAAATTAATTGTAGCTTCTTTGTATGGAATTCTAAAATTATACTTTATAAAAAAAAAATTAAGTTAGTTCATTAATTATTGAAAGGATATTATTTTTAGGTTTCCATTTAAATGCTTTAATCTTACTTATATCAGCAACCAGCATAGTAGATTTATTTTTTTTATTAATCTTATAAATTTTTTTATATTTTTGAAAAATTAATTTAATTATATATGAAATCGAAATTTTTTTACCTGAGCCAATATTATAAATACCATGTGCTTTTTTTTTGAATAATATATTTATTGCCTTACAAACATCACCTGTGCTTAAAAAGTCCCTGTAATGATTAGTATTTTCAAAAAAAACTATTTTTTTATTAGACTTTGCTTTTTTAATGATACCCGGAATAACAAAATTAGAAGTTTGTTTTTTATGGGTAAAGCTAAATATTCTTCCTATGCAAAATGGGATTTTAGCTCTCTTTAATTTTTTTTGAATATACTTTTCAGCTTTCAATTTAGTTAAACCATATAACGAAAAAGGCTCTAATCTTGATTTTTCATTTAGTTTTTTTTGAGAAAATTTATATACATGAGATGTAGATGAAAAAAAAAACCATTTAATTTTTTTTGATTTTATTAATTCATCAATCAAAATTTTTGTTCCAAGATAATTTACTTTGTTTGCTTTTTTTGGTTCTTTTTTAACAATTTCTGTGGGAACGATAGCTGCTAAATGAAATACTATGTTTATATCACTTTTAATGATCCAATCGTTTACATGTTTTTTATTAGTAATGTCTCCATAAAATTTAATAAATTTAATAGTATTATTTTTCTTTATGAGTTCTGATCCAAGCACTCCAGTATGACCTGTAATACCACAATTAAATTTCATTAATTTTTAGTAATTTATTTTCTAATAATTTTAATTGTCCTTCAGTAATTTTACTAACATGTATACCAATAAAAAAACCTCTATCTTCAACTTCTTGTGCTGCCTTAAAGAATTCTTTTTTTGTGTTTAATTTATAAAGTTTAATAGATGGTTGATTAAGAAAGTTACCACTAATTATTGGTCTTGTTTCTATACCATTTTTATTTAGATATGATAAAAATTTATTCTTTTTATTTAAATATCTTTTGTTAATTAATATGGGTAATCCAAACCAACTTGGGTCTAATTTCTTTATAGGGTCTATAAAGCTAAATTGACCTTTCCAGTTTTTAGATTTTTTTAACTTTTCTATAATCTTAATTCTATTGTCGAATCGAATCTTTTTAAATTGATTTAGTCTTTTAAATTGGTTGAATCCAATAGCAGCTGAGATTTCTAGTGGTCTTAAATTAAAACCTGAGTTAATAAAATTAAAATTATTTTTATTATTTTTTAAGCCTCTATCCCAACCATGAGACCTTAATGAGTGAATTATTTCATAGTTTTGTTTATCATTACATACAATCATACCACCTTCTCCTGCAGTTATTTGATGTGAATAATAAAAAGAAAATGTACCAAAATCTCCAAAATTTCCTAAATACTTTTTATTGAATGATGATCCCAAGGATTCACAAGTATCTTCTATTAGATACAATTTATTTTTTTTAACCAAAGCCATTAATCCATCCATATTCGTTGAATTGCCAAGGATATGTACACCCATGATGGCTTTAGTTTTTTTTGTAATTTTTTTCTCTAAATCTTTTAACGATATATTCAAAGTTTCTGTATCAATATCAACAAATTTTGGCTTAAGACCCGCTTGTATAATAGGCCATAATGAAGTTGACCAACACAACGATGGTATTAAACATTCATCACCACTTTTGAGTCTATTTTTTTTCATTGGGTTTACCATAGCAAATGTAGCAAGTAAGTTTGCAGACGATCCTGAATTTACCATTAATGCATATTTAGAACCAATAAACTTGGCAAATTCTGCTTCAAATTTTTTAGTGATCTTTCCCATTGTAATTTTTTTAGATAAAAGAACTTTTATACCTTCAATAATATCTTTATTCGAAAGTGAATCTGGAGATAACGGATATCTCATTTTTTTACTCAATCTTTTTTGGCTGTATTTTTCAAGTAGTTTAGTTAGATAATTTTGTTCTTTTAAATTCATTAAAAAATCCTATTGTAATTAAGAAGAGTAAAGCACCCAAGAAAGACATTGATATAAAATCTATAAAACTCTTAATTGATATTACTAATAAAAATTTACTAGAAAAATGTCTTATACCATCTATATGAATTATTCCATCATGAATATTTATATAAGAATATATATATAAAAATAAATATTTTAAAATTATTAGATTTAGTAAATACTTTAATAACTTATTATTATGTAAATTAAACAAACTTAATAAATAAGGTAATGTAAGAATTAAAAAAACCTCTCTATAAAAATAATTTGAAAATATTACATAACAAATAAAAGATATATAAGCACCTAATATAAAAAGTTTTGTTTTGTAACAGTGTATATCAATAATAATTTTAGAAAAGATATTCTTTAATTTATTATAGAAAAATTTTGTAAGTAAAAAAAACATTAAATAAAACAACAATATAAGTAATATATAATTAAAATGAAAAATATATTTAAATAATTTTGGAAAAGTATTTAATGAAAACAAATAATGATAACCAGCTTTAGTGGCACCTAAATTTTCTAATAAAAATAAATATTCATCTAAATAAATAAATAAATATAATAAGCTAACAATAATTATAAATAAGATTATAAAAATATATTTTTTAAATGTTCGGTTTTTATTTTCTATAAGAATATTTATACCTAAAATAATAGGATAAACTTTTGTAAAAGTAGCAAAATAAATAATAAACCAATTCAAAAAATAAAACCGATTAAAAGTTATAAAAATAGATATAAGAAAAATAAAAATATCTGCATTCATTCTTTCTATTAAAAGAAGTGTTGATGGATTGAATATGCACAAAAGTACAACTATATATTCAAATTTAGTCTTTGGATTAATTATCAAGATTATAGAAAATACAAAGGTAATGATGATTAAATATGGTAAATAGTTTATATAAAATATTTCAAGTATATTGTTAAATGGAATTATTAAGAATATGTGACCATAAGCAAAAGAAACTCCATCAAAACTAGGACAACTCTTTATACTTTCTTTATAAAGATCAAAACCTAAATAACTACATTTTAACCAATTAATAGGAATTTGTAAATCTCCAAACAGATTTTCACCTATCCATATAATTTTACCAATTAATGATGAGTGGATTAAAAATATGAGTAAAAAAATTAAAATTATGCTAAAAAAAATATTTAAATAATTTTTACGAATCATTATTTAAATTTTTTGATTTATTCTTTTCATATGTTAAAAAAAGGTTCATAGTTATGATGCCTAAAATTAAAGAAATAAAAATATTAAAAGTAGCAAGTGATAATCCAAAAATTTTAAAAGTTACATCCTTACAACTGACTGGTAATTCATTAAGTTGTTTTAAAAGAGCTTCTTTTGATAAATCATTACTTTCACTATTCAGATCACAAACTAAAGACTCTTTAATAAATCCCTGTTCAATGCCAAAATGATAAAAAGCTAATAAACCAGAGAAAAAAAATATTAAACTTAAGATCATTAAAGAGTTTTTTTCAAATTTTTTAAGAAATAGACAAGTTGAAATAATTATAATTGAAATTATATAGGGTATTCTTGCGATTAAACATAAATTGCATGGCTGATGGTTTAGCACATACTGAATAAAGTAGGCTGAGAATATAGCAAAAATGCTAAATGACAATATTAAGCTGAGAACTGTTTTATGTTTAATTTTACACATACTATTTAATTACAAAATATATCACACCAAATATGGCTACAATTAAAATACCTAAAAAGGCAAACCATTTTGCAGCACTTGTTTGCATAAATTTATCAAATGTGCCGCCAAATTTAAAAGAAAGATAAGAAACAATAAAAAATCTTAAGCCTCTAGAGATTAGACATATAAAAAAAAATATGAACAAATTAAACCCAATCATGCCACTAGTTATTGTAAATACTTTAAATGGAAGAGGTGTAAAACCAGCAAGAAATAAAGTAGCCAACCAGACATAAAGTCCAGTGCCCCTTGTTAGACTATCTTTAAGAATAATAACTTTATCTTCGTATCCATAAAATTGGACTACACTCATACCAAAATCTAAAAAATATGAACCAATAAAGTAGCCCAATACACCACCAAGGGTAGAGAAAAATGTAGCAATTAAAAAAATTTTAAAATAATCATCTTTTTTTGCTATTACCATTGGAACAATCATAACATCAGGTGGAATAGGAAAAAAAGAGCTTTCCATAAACGATATAATTGCTAAGTACATTTTTGAACTTTTATGTGCAGCAAGCTTTAAAGAATTTTGATATAATTTATTAAGCATTTTTTCGTTTTAATACAAATTAAGTTCTTATACTATTTAATTTTATAGTTATAATAATGAAAAGTTAGGGCGAATGGCGGAACTGGTAGACGCGCACGACTCAAAATCGTGTTTTGTAAGAAGTGAGAGTTCGATTCTCTCTTCGCCCACCAAAAGTTTATGAAAACAGATAAAATAAATAATTTATTAGAGTTATTTTACAACCAATATCAAAAACAAAATCAGGAAAATATTTTTCTACAATCCTTGAAAGAATCTTCTAAAAAATATTCGTGGGAGGAAGTATATTTAAATATTAATAAATTATCAGAAGAGATATCAAGGCACATTAAAAAAGGTGACAGATGCCTTCTAGTATCAGAAAATAGACCTGAATGGATGATATCAGATCTTTCAATTATGCTTTCAGAAGGAATAACTGTGCCAGCGTATACAACTTATACTGAAAGAGACTATGAGTACATTATTGATGATTGTACTCCGACTATCGTCATTGTCTCAGATAAAATTCAATATGAAAAAATTAAAGGCATTATTCCAAAAAAGGAATTTATTAAAAAAGTTATTCTTTTTGAAAATATAGGAAATATTGACAAAGAATTTAATTTAAATATTGAGGATATATTTAAAAAAAATAACGTTAAAGGTAAAAATTTTTTAGATTTAAAAATTCAAAGAAAAGATATTGCTTGTATAATTTATACATCAGGCACTCAAGGCAATCCAAAAGGTGTTATGTTAAGTCACGGTGGAATACTTAATAATTGTGATGGAGCGTATGAATTATTAGAAAGTTTTATTTCAAAGACACCAAAATTTTTAACATGGTTGCCCTTATCACACTCATACGAGCATACTGTTCAGTTCGTACAAATAGTTGTAGGAGCGAGAGTGTTTTATGCAGAAGGTATAGAGAAGCTGATTAAAAATATGAGTGACTGTTCCCCAGAAATCATGACAGCTGTACCTAGGTTTTATCAAAATTTATATCAAAAGATAAATGTAATGTTTGGGAAAACTAAAGGTTTAAAAAAGCTTCTAGTTAATCAAACTATTCATTTAGGTAAGAAAAAATTAAATAAACAACAACTTTCATTAATTGAAGGTTGGACTAATTTCATTTGTGAAAGGTTAGTGAGAAAAAAAATTAAAAATCAATTTGGATCAAACTTGAAAGCATTTATCTCAGGTGGTGGGGCCTTGGATAAAGAGGTAGGTTTATTTCTTAATGCTATTGGATTACCAACATTACAGGGGTATGGTTTAACAGAAACCTCTCCGGTTGTAAGCTGTAACTCAATAGATGATATTAGAGTAGAAACAGTTGGACAACCTTTTAAAGGAAATTTAGTTAAAATTGCGGATGATGGAGAAATACTTATAAAAGGTGAAAATGTTATGTTGGGTTATTGGAGAAATGAAGAGGAAACAAATAAAGTTTTAAAAAATGGATGGTTGTATACAGGGGACATTGGTGAATTTGAGGATGGGTTTTTAAAAATAACAGATAGAAAGAAAGATATAATCATAACTCCTGGTGGTGATAATATTTCACCAACTAAAATTGAAAATGATTTAAACAAATCAAAGTTTATCGAGCAGAGTTTAGTTTATGGTGACAACAAACCATATTTAGTTAGTTTAATAGTATTGAGTCCTGAGTATAAAAATATAACGAATCAAAAATTACAAAAAGAAATCGAAATAATAAATAAAAATTTATCAAAAATAGAAAAAATTAAAAAATTTTTTATAATCAAGAAACAATTTACAATTGAAAATAATATGATGACACCTACTTTAAAACTAAAAAGGTATAAAATTATAAAAAATTATAAAACAGAACTTGAAAAACTTTTTTAGTTTTTTTTAAGTAGTTCATAAGTCGCATAAACGTTAACCTTTTTAACTTAATAAAAAATATAATAAAAAAAATTTTTTACCAAAAAAAATTTAAAATTGTTGACTAATTAAAGATTTGACATCGCTTGCATAAAAAAATAAAAATAAGTTAACAACGAATCACTTTGATTCGTTTAACTTAAACAGGGAGCTAAAGATGGCTACAAAGAAAAAAGCTAAAAAAGCTAAAAAAAAGACTAAGAAAAAAGCTAAAAAAGCTAAAAAAGCGAAGAAAAGAGGAAGATAGTATCTTAATCTTTTCAAAAAACGCTTCTCATTACGTTTCGTGTGAGAGGCGTTTTTTTTGTCCTAAAGTTTAATTTTCAGTATCTTTAGTTGGTTCAGGCTCAGGCTCAGTTTCAGGTGTATCTGATACTACATCCTCGGCAGGAGCAGTAATTATTTTTGCTTGTCCTTCCAGGTTTCTTTTTAATGCTTTATCTAATTTTTTTTGAGCATCCTCTATTGATGCACCCATAACAATTTGAAATTCAGATAAAATTCTTTCGTAGGCTTTTTCAAAAAGTTGTCTTTCACTATAAGATTGATCAACCATTAAATCATCACCTTTATTTAAATCTCTCACTACTTCAGCAAGTTCATAAATTTTACCAGATGAGATTTTTGCTTCATATTCCTGAGCTCTTCGACTCCACATGGATCTTTTAACTTTCGGTTTACTTTTTAAAATAGTTATACATTTGTTTACCTGATTGATCGTTGCAAGAGGTCTAAGATGTGATTGTTTGTTAATCGGCACCATCCCATTTGCTTTATCTTTTTCAAATTTGAGAACATAGGTTTCAACATCAATTCCACCAATATTGATTTTTTTAAACTCTGTAATTTGACCAACACCATGCTTTGGGTAAACAACATAATCTTTAACTTTATATTCTTTTTTTTCTGTTTCTTGCTTTTTGACTTTTTTTATTTCAGGCTTAATTTCATTGCTTTTTGATATCCTTAAATTATTTGTAACTTCTACTTTTGCAGGAGCAAGATTTTTAGAGACTACCCTAGATTTTTTTTTAGGTTTCGTTGTTGCAGGTTTGATAGTTTTAACCTTAGTAGTTTTTAAATTTTTTTTAGTTGTTGGTTTTCCAATTTTAACTTTAGATTTTTTTTTGCTTACAACCTTGACGACAGTTTTTTTTTTGATCTTCTTTCCTGGAGTTGTTTTAAAGATTTTCTTTAAAATATTTGTCATACTTATTTTCTATATTCTTATAATCTTCATGATCCGTTGGTGGATCTTTTTTCACTGTTATGTTAGGCCAAATTTCTGAGTATTTAGTATTTAATTCAAGCCATTTTTCACTTCCAGATACTGTATCAGCTACTATAGCATCTACTGGACATTCTGGCTCGCAAACGCCACAATCTATACACTCATCCGGTTTAATTACAAGCATATTGTTACCTTCATAAAAACAATCAACAGGACAAACCTCTATACAGTCCATCAATTTACATTTAATGCATTTGTCATTCACAACGTAAGTCATTTTTCCATTTCCTTTTTTACTTTGTCTTTGAGTTCTCCCATAATTTTAGCATCTATATATAATAAACCAGCAAGTCTTCTCATTAAATTTGTCTCATACATATCTGCACCTTCATCTGCATATATAATTCTCCATAAAGATTCAACAATTCTAATCTTAACTGATTCTGGAGCGTTTTTAACCTCTTTAGTAAAATCTAATATCTGATTTGAATTCTGTTCAATAATAGTAGCATCTGAGATTAATTTATCTATATTTGTGCTTTCTGCACCAAGGTCAATCAAAGTTTTTTTAATAATACTCTTTTCCTTCTCGTCATAGGTTTCATCAATTTTTGCTGTATGAATTAACAAAGCAGCAATCTTAGAATAAGAATAACCATTATTCATTTCTTTTTTTTTATTATTTTTAAAAAAACTAATCATTAATTAAAACTAAAATTTTTTAAAATTTTAAAGGGACTATTTGAAGAATCCATTTTTTTAAGGGTTTTCCTAACTTGTTTCTTTGGATCATATCTAAAATAAATATCCTTGTCTTTTTCTATAGTTTTATAATCCATTTTTTCAATTAATCTTTTAAAATTATCCTTACTGCATCCTAATAAATTAAGCATTTCAGGAATTAGTTTAATCTCTTTATTTTTTTCTGGATTAGAGTTTATTATTTGTACAAATAATCTTTCTAAAATATCAATTCTAACATAATAATTATCAAAATTTTCAAAACCACAGAGAAGCATAAAATTTTTATTTTTTATACTTTTATCATCTAAAAAATTTAAACCAAAGGTTGGAGGAGTTAAGTTAAAGTCCTTTTGGTTAAAATTTTTCCATAATAGAGTTCTTAAAGAAACCGCTTCTGGTTTGAGCAATCTAAACAAAAAAATATGATATCGACCAAATTTCACACCTAAATCTCTTAAAATTTTTCGCTCATCCTGACCAAGTTTTTTTAAATATTCGGCTACCACTTCTCTTTTTATTACACCATTATTTTCATATAGTCGATAGGCTAAAGCCTTAATTGATGAGTTACTTTCTTTTAAATTTTTTAAATCAATCAAACTTTTTAATGTTAAATTAATTTTTTCTCTAATCCACTTTTCTATAAAGTTTGATAATTTCTTTTTGTCATCATTTTCTAAAATATCATCTACTATTAAGAGTATGTCAGGATTTAGGTAATCCTTACCTTCTATTAATTTAGCTATAGAGAAGTTTTTCCAATAAATTTTAAAGTCGCTTTTTATTTCTATTAAACCGGTATCTAAGATTGATTGAATTCTTTTTTTAAGTTCTGGTCCAACTGTTTGTCTTGCAGCTTTTTTTAATGATTTAATATCCGCCTCAAGGGCACCAACTTTTAAGTCTAATTCGAACTGTAATCCTTTTAAATGGCCAATAAATTGTTTATCAACTATTACTTTGTCGTCATCCATTATTTCAGTTTTAAATTCCATGTCCTGTTTTAATCCTCTTGCAAGCACACTAGCTCTCTTGTCGATAAAAGTTTTAGTAAGTTCTTCATGTAGTCTGTCAGATAACCTGTCTTCTAATAATTTTGTTTTTTCTATCCAATAATTTTGGCTTTCAACCCAATTAATTTTATTTGAAACATATGACCAAGTTCTAACATTTGCAATTCTATTTGATAAAGAATCAACATTTCCTTCTAATTTATCCAATTTTATTAACTGTAATCTCATATAATCACTAGTAATTTTACCATCTTTACCATTTAAAAAGCTAAAAACTTTACTAACTACCTCCAGATGATTGCCGTAAGTTTTTTTTACAAAATCAGGAATTTGACAACATTCCCAAAGTAATTCTAAAGTCTCTTGGTTATTCTTAATGTTGTGACCTTTCATATCTTTTAAAAAATATTTTAAAAGTTTTTCATCTCCACACTCATGTATTTTTCTTAACCAACCTCTATTAGGTTTTTCTTCAAGTGATTTAATTAAACTTAAAGCATTATTAAAATTCAAATTAGAATTTCTCCAAAAAAGCATCTTAATTTCTTCAAATTTATGATTTTCAAGTAACGCAACCTCTTCTGCAGAAATCTCTTTACAGTCACCAGTAATTCCAAAATTTCCATCATTTAAATATCTTCCAGCTCTTCCAGCAATTTGACCAATTTCAGACATGTTAAGACGTCTTAACTTTCTTCCGTCAAATTTTTTTAAATTAGAAAAAAAAACATTTTCTAAATCCATATTAATACCCATTCCAATTGCATCAGTTGCAACAAGAAAATCAACATCACCAGACTGATATAATTGAACCTGGGCATTTCTTGTTTTAGGGCTTAATGAGCCCATGACAATAGCTGCTCCACCTTTTTGTCTTCTAACAAGTTCTGCAATTGCATAAACTTCTTCAGTTGAAAAAGCTATTATTGCTGTTTTTCTATTTATTCTTGAAATTTTTTTATGACCTACATAGGAAAGTTGTGAAAGTCTTTCTCTATTTATAAACTCAGTGTCCTCATCTAATTTGTTTACTATACTTTTTATAGTGTTTGAACCCATAAACATTGTTAGTTTTTCTCCACGAAGATTTAATAATCTATCAGTAAAAATGTGGCCTCTTTCATGATCTGCACACATTTGTATTTCATCTATTCCAACAAAATCTAAGTGTTTATTAATTGGCATAGACTCAACAGTACAAAGAAAATATTTTGCATTTGTGGGAATTATTTTTTCTTCACCAGTGATTAAAGCAACCTTATCTATACTTATTTTTTTAATAATTTTGTCATACACCTCACGTGCAAGCAGCCTTAATGGAAAACCAATCATGCCCGAATCAAAAGAAAGCATCGTTTCAATTGCTAAGTAAGTCTTGCCAGTATTTGTTGGGCCGAGAACAGCTGTAATTTTGTTTTTAGACATTTCTATTTATGGTACCTTTAATTTTTATTCCACCACATCTTGTTACCCATAAAGAACAAAAATGGACTAAAACATGACCGAATCGTAAGGATAAAAGTTCTCATTTGCTCTTTATACACTAATTAATTTAACATAATAAAATACAATTCTGTATTAGTATTTTGTAGCAAAGTTATGAATAAAAAATTGTGGGAAGCGTCACCTGGTCAGAAAAAAAAATCTCTTTTATCGAGTTATGAGAAATTCATTTCAAAAAAATACAAAAAAAATTTTAATCAAAAATATGACAATATTTTAAAATGGAGTATTGAAAAACCAGGTAATTTTTGGAGTTCTATTTGGGATTTTTCTGAAATTAAAGGATTAAAGAGTAAAACTAAAATAAAAAGATCAAAAATATTTTATAAAAATAAATTTTTACCAAATTCAAAGTTAAACTTCGCTGAAAATTTACTCTCAAAAAATAATAAGAATAAAGCAATAACATTCATTAGCGAGAATGCTTTTCGAGAAGAAAGAA
>Ga0209502_10000715_pt1 | contig 33613 bp, 31 predicted proteins | sample ArcticOcean_MG_C_10_FD_187442 | JGI IMG/M metagenome (GOLD analysis project Ga0209502, IMG submission 187442) | Marine microbial communities from western Arctic Ocean - ArcticOcean_MG_CB11_90 (SPAdes) (version 2) | ecosystem: Environmental > Aquatic > Marine > Oceanic | place: Arctic Ocean... | reverse complement strand
TAACAACCCAACATCTGACTCACAGTTTGGTATGCAAGATGTTTCTAAGCATTATCACTTAGGAAGCTTTCACCAATCTCAGGAGATGTTCGAAATACCTGTTAACAAAAAAACATACAATAGCTTGTCACCTGCGCACCAAGCAATTTTAAAGAATGCTGCTTATGCTGCTAACACTGATAACTATTTTAAAGCGTTAGTAAGATACTCAGCTGACTTAGCTAAGTTGATGAATGAACATAAAGTAAATGTTTATCAAACATCTGACGCGATCTTAGCTGAACAGTTAAAAGCCTGGGACAAAGTGATAGGAGATTTCAATAAGAAAGATCCTTTCTTTAAGAAAATTGTAGACTCACAAAAAACATACGCTAAGAGAGTAATGAAGTACTTGCTGATGAATCAGCCTAATTACAAATTAGCTTATGAAAATACGTTCGGTAACATAAATAAAGTTAAAATTTAATTAATTTTATTACTAATTAAAAAGGGGGCTATATTAGCCCCCTTTTTTTATAGAATTTATAGAACAACTAGAATAAAAATAGAACATGAGAAACTACATACACTTTGCGGACCATTTAAGCACAGCAGTGGGAAAAACTTTTTCCTGGTGCGTTGTAGTATTAATGCTTGGTACTTGCTACGAAGTAGTAATGGCTTATGCATTTAATGCTCCCACACTTTGGAATTTTGATTTTAGCATGCAGATGTACGGAGCTATTTTTATGATGGCTGGAGCTTACACTTTATCTACTGAAGCTCATGTAAGAGGAGATGTTATTTACAGACTTTTTAAACCAAGAACGCAAGGATATATTGATTTTATTTTATATTTTATTTTCTTTTTCCCAGGTGTTTTAGCCTTAGCATTTTATGGTTATGACTACGCAGCTTTAGCATGGAAAATAAAAGAAACAAGCTGGAGCAGCCCAGCGCAAATTCAAATCTACATGGTAAAGTCTATGATACCTATGGCTGGAATTTTATTAACAATTCAAGGAATAAGTGAAGTATTCAGATGCATCATTTGCATTAAAACAGGCCACTGGCCAGCAAGATTAGTTGTTGCAGAAGAAACAGAAAAAATTTTAATGAGAACAGCTCAAGACGAGGATCAAAAAGATGTTATCTAGTTTATTTACCTTAACAAATCCAGAGATAGCTATCTTAATGATGGGAATATTTCTAATCGCAGTTTTATTAGGCTTTCCAATAGCTTTTACTCTAATGGCTATGGGCGTCGGTTTTGGTTACTACGCTTACTTTGATCTAACAAAAATGGATCACTTATTTGATAACAGGATATTTTCCTTATTTGTTCAAAACACATATACCGTTATGGATAATAACGTACTCACCGCAGTCCCCTTATTTTTATTTATGGGTTACCTTGTCGAAAGAGCCGGAATAGTTTCAAGATTATTTTTTGCAATAAGATTAGCTTCACATAAATTACCAGCTTCAATGGCTGTAGCAGCTCTAATTACCTGTACACTATTTTCAACAGCCACTGGGATAATTGGTGCCGTAGTAACATTAATGGGACTACTTGCTTGGCCGGCTATGGTTAAGGCTGGTTATGATAAAAAATTTGCTTCAGGAATAATTTGTGCCGGCGGTTGTTTAGGAATATTAATTCCACCGAGCATCATGTTAATTGTATATTCTGTAATTGCTCAACTATCACCTCTAAGATTATTTGCTGCTGCTATTTTTCCAGGACTCCTACTAGCGGGACTTTATATATCTTATGCTATTATTAGAGCCATGATAGATCCATCTATTGCTCCAAAGCCTCGAGCAGAAGAAATTCCTCCTAGAGCTGAAATTTTAAAGGAAGTTTTTGTTTCTTTTCTGCCACTTTTTGCTCTGATCATGTTAGTGCTTGGAACTATCTTAGGTGGCTTTGCAACTCCTGCTGAAGCCGCTGCAGTTGGTGCTTTTGGCTCAATAGTACTTTCTTATTTCTATAAAACTCTTAAATGGAAAGCCTTTAAGGAATCAGTTTTTTTAACCGCTAAAACTACCGCAATGATAATGTGGTTGTTTATAGGGTCTTGGACTTTTGCATCAGTATTTTCTTACTTGGGTGGACATGAAGTGTTTGAGCATTTCTTTAAATCTATGGATTTAGCACCTTGGCAATTTTTAGTTATCACTCAGATAATCATTTTTTTATTGGGCTGGCCTTTAGAATGGACAGAAATTTTAATTATCTTTGTTCCTATATTTCTACCATTATTAGAAATTTATGGAGTAAACCCTTATTTTTTTGCAATGTTAATCGCTCTAAATCTACAAACTTCTTTTCTAACGCCACCGATGGCCATGTCTGCATACTATTTAAAAGGTGTTCAATCTAAAAATGTTGAACTGATGGAGATATTTGCTGGAATTATGCCTTTCTTAGCAATTGTTATTTTTGCAATGTTCTTGATGTATACGTTTCCGGGAATCGCTCTTTGGTTACCAGACGTATTGTTTGCAAACTAAAAAACCATGATAGATATTTTTTCAATATCAACTAATGAACTAGTTATTAAAATGAGGAATGGAGACATTTCAAGTGTCGACGTATGTAAAGCCTACATAGACAGAACAAACAAATATGAAAAAGATGTTAAGGCTTGGTCATTTTTAGATAAAAAAAACCTTTTAGAAAAAGCAGAAGAAGCGGATGAATATCGAAAGTCAGGCAAACCTATAGGTCCATTGCATGGTTTACCAATCGCTGTAAAAGATATAATCGCAACTTATGATATGCCAACTGAATGCGGTACAGTTTTAAGAAAAAAAATTTCAGGTAATGCAGATGCAGAAGTAGTTAATTTGATTAAAGCTGCTGGAGCAATAATTATGGGAAAAACTGTAACAACAGAATTTGCATATTTTGATCCAGGTAAAACTACAAATCCGCATGACTACACAAGGACACCTGGCGGCTCTTCAAGTGGCTCCGCTGCAGCTGTTGCCGCACACATGGTGCCATTAGCTATCGGGACACAAACAAACGGTTCGGTTATAAGACCAGCTTCTTATTGCGGCGTTGTTGGCTACAAACCATCTTTTGGTTTAATTTCTCGTACTGGAGTTTTAAAGCAATCCTCAAAATTGGACCACATAGGTGTATTTGGAAAAACTGTAGAAGATGTTGCTTTGCTTTCAAGGTCATTAATTAAAAAAGATATTCTTGATGAAGATACAGTTCACTATGCAGCTAATGAGATGCTAGAAGTTTGCAAAAAAGGACCTATTTTTGAACCAAAATTTATTTTTTATAAAACCGCCAGTTGGAATAAAATTGGCAAAGAGTCCCAAAAAGCTTTTGAATTTTTGTTAAAAGAATTGAAAAATAACATAGTAGTGTTTGACGAGCCTTCTTATTTTAAAGATATACCAAAATACCATCAAATTATTCATGAAACAGATATGGCAAATAGTTTTCAAGATTATTATAAAAAATCTAAAAAAAAAATGGGTAAAAAATTAGTTGAAGCTATTGAAAGAGGTTTAAAATATTCAGCGAAAGAATATGTTGATGCAGTTGATTTTATGAAACAAAGTTACAAATCATACAGTGAAGTTTTTGAGGATTATTATGGCGTAATAACACCAGCCTCAACAGGTGTGGCGGATAAAGGTTTGTTGTCCACCGGCAGCCCAGAACTAAGTACGGTATGGACATATATGGGCTTACCTACAATTTCTCTTCCTTTACTTACCGGAGAAAATAATTTACCATTAGGTGTCCAATTAATTGGCGATAGGCTTGATGATTTAAGATTTTTAGCTTCCGCAAATTGGTTAGAGAAAAATTGTAAGGAAAAAAATGATAAATAAATTAACAATGTTATTTGCCGTATTTCTAGCAATATTTTTCCTTGGTGGACTAGCAACCACTCTTACCAGATCTATGATGATAGGTTTTTGGGATGTATTACCAGTGTTTATTTTTATGGGTATAGCAATTGCCATGATGATATACGAAGCATACATAGAAACTAAATAGTAAATTTCCTCTAACATTGAAAAAGTTAAAAAACAATTATCTTCCTTATATTTTACTTTTTATACAACCAGCCTTTATGGCAACTAACTCAATCATTGCTCGTGGAGGAGTAATACATGTTCCTCCTATTTCTTTGGCTTTTTATAGGTGGTTTTTTGTTTTTCTTATTTTATTACCCTTCACGATTAGTAGTATTTTAGAAAACCGTAATTATTTACTTAAGGAATACAAACAACTTTTTTTTTTGGGATTTATGGGTTGCGGGATATGTGGAGCCTTTCCTTTTCTAGCCGGTTTAACAACTACAGTTACTAATATTGGCATTATTTACACCTCATCTCCAATTTTTATAATTTTAATTTCATCTATTTTTTTTAAAGAGAAAATATTCAGGCTTCAGATTTATGGATTGGCGATATGTCTACTAGGAGTATTTTTAATTATCACGAAAGGTAAAATCTCTTTACTTTTGAGTCTCAAATTTACAGCCGGAGATTTGTGGGTGTTGGGAGCAGCAATCGGTTGGGCTTTATATGCTATATTTTTACTGAGATGGAAAAGTAGATTTAGCTTTTTTGCTCGTTTTTGTTTAATAGCACTTATGGGGTCTCTTTCCCTTCTGCCTTTTATGATTATTGAGAATATTTTTTTTCGAAATATAATCTTTGATAAATATTTTTATTTTTGGACTTTATTTGCAGCTTTTTCACCTGGAATTATTGCTTATACAATTCACCAAAAAGTACAAAAAAGTCTGGGCGCCTCAACAACAGGGTTTATATTATATTTATTTGCAATTTATGGAGCTTTTTACGGAATTATTTTCTTTAACGAGAATTTGGAAATTTATCACTATACTGGTGCATTCTTAGTTTTTTTAGGAGTTTTTTGCGCAAAAAAAAAATTTAAACTATTGCAATAAACCTTTAGCAAAAAACTTTGCATTAAAAGGATATAGGTCTGTTTCTTTTTCACCCATTCCAACAGCTAAGATAGGAAGTTTATACTTTTTGCAAATAGCTAAAACAATCCCTCCTCTGGCAGTGCTATCAATTTTAGTAATAACTAATCCTGTAATAACATGAATTTTACTAAATTCCTCAACCTGATTTAGAGCATTTTGACCAGTTGTAGCATCTAAAACCAAAATAGTTTCATTGGGAAAAGTACTATCTATTTTTTTTAAAACATTAAATATTTTTTTATATTCATCCATTAAGTTTTTTTTATTTTGCATACGACCAGCCGTGTCTATGAAAGCTATATCGATATTTTTTTCTTTAGCATAGACTGCTGTTTTATATGCTACAGAAGCCGGATCACTGCCAGTTTCAGATTTAACAATATTTACATTTATTTTTTTTGACCAAAGTTCCAGTTGCTCGATCGCAGCTGCTCTGAAAGTGTCAGCTGCACCAAAAATTACAGATTTTTTATTATCTTTGTAAAATTTACCTAATTTTCCTATCGTGGTTGTTTTTCCAACTCCATTTACTCCCGACACAAGAATTATTGTAGGTTTATTTACATTTAAAGAGAGTAAATCTTTTTCACAAGGTTTCAAAATATTTGCAATCTTTTCAGCTAAAATATTAATAATTTCTTTAGAATCTGATATGTTTTTATCAACTTTTAACTCTTCAAACTCTTTCTTTAATTCAATAGCAGTTTCTACACCAACATCTGCGCCTATTAAAAGATCCTCAAATTGAGTTAAAACGGCTTGATCAATATTTTTTTTTGAAAATACTTTCTTTATGCCCGAAGATAGACTTGAAGAACTTAAGCTAAGACCTTTTTTAAACTTATCAAATAAACTCATTTTAAATTTCAAGTTTAGTATGTTTTATATCTGAAACTGGACCTGTCATAGAAATATTTAGATCCTGATCTATCTTTATATTTAAGCTTCCTTCTTTAAATTTAATATTGATATCATTTCCAGTTAGTTTTTTTATTGATGATGCAACAGCTGTGGCACAAGCAGCTGTTCCACATGCTTTTGTTAGTCCGGCACCACGTTCCCAAACATTTACTATGATATTATTTTTGTCGTTTATTTGCGCAAACGTAACATTAATTTTTTCTGGAAATAGTTCATAATTTTCAATTTTAGGACCTAATATTTTAAGGTCATATTCAAAGCAATCTTTGACAAAAAAAATTATATGGGGATTTCCAACATTCAGACAAAATCCATTAGTAAATATTTTATCATCGATATTTAACGTTATATTATTGTAATCTAATTTTTTAATTAATGGAATTTTATCCCAATCAAATAAAGGTTTCCCCATTTCAAGCTGAACGTCAAAATCTCCAATAATCTTTGCATCTAGGAATCTATTGTTTGTCTTTAATTTAATTGTTTTTGTATTTAAATCTTTACTCAAAAAGTAAGCAATACATCTGGCTCCATTTCCACACGCACTTACTTCACCGCCATCTGAATTAAAAATAGTGATTGGAAAAACTTTATTAATTTCTTTTTCAATAAAAATTATTTGGTCAAATCCAATATTACGATGAAAAGAGATCCGATTGCCTAGATCAATTATTTTCTCTTTCGATATATTTATTAAGTTTTTTCTTCTATCAACAATAATAAAATTGTTACCTAAACCATTCATTCTAAAAGCATTAATTACTGCCATAATAGAAGATTAGTATAATTATTCATTGACATTTAAAACCCCAAATTGTAGCTTCACCCACTTTCCGCAATTACATGTGTTTTTGCGGTGCTCTTAGAAATAAGAGGATCGACACTAGTCAGCGATGGTTCGCCCACTAGTGCGTTTGGTGTTGTTTTATTAAAAAATGTTTGAAAATTTAACAAATAAGTTAGAGTCCATATTCTCTAAACTTAAAAAAGCTCCTTCTTTAAATGAAGAGCAGGTAGATACAGGCTTAAAAGAAATACGTTTAGCTTTATTAGAAGCTGACGTAGCACTTTCTGTTGCTAAAGAATTTATCGAAAAAATTAGACAAAAAGCCGTTGGGCAAGAGATTCTAAGGTCGATTGTTCCAGGACAGATGATCGTCAAAATAGTTTATGACGAATTAGTAAATTTTTTAGGAGAAAAAAATCAAGAACTTAATTTCAACGTTGCCCCACCAGCTTGCGTTCTTTTAGTAGGCTTGCAAGGATCTGGAAAAACAACAAGTGCTGCAAAATTAGCAAAACTAGTAGAAAAAAAGTATAATAAAAAAGTTTTATTAGTTAGTTTAGACGTTTACCGACCGGCTGCACAAGAACAATTAAAAATTTTAGCTGAAGTAAATGCAATAAATCATTTACCAGTAATTAACGGACAACAACCCTTAGATATAACTAAGCGAGCATTAAGCGCAGCAACACTTAATGGCTCAGATATAATTATTTTTGATACTGCTGGACGTACGCAGGTTGATCTTATGATGATGAACGAGATTAAACAGATTAAAGCACTTGTTAAGCCCACTGAAACTATTTTAGTTGCAGACTCATTAACTGGTCAAATCGCAGCTAATATTGCAAAGGAATTTGACAACGCGGTTGATGTCTCAAGCATTATTCTTACTAGAATAGATGGTGACGGCCGTGGTGGAGCAGCTTTAAGTATGAAATACATCACAAACAAACCAATTAAATACATTGGTGTTGGTGAAAAAATCGATGATTTAGAATTATTTCACCCAGAAAGAATAGCTAATCGAATTCTTGGAATGGGAGATGTTGTTTCTCTTGTTGAAAAAGCCTCTGAAGGTCTAGATGCAGACAAATTAAAGATAGCTGAAGAACAATTTAGAAAAGGTCTATTTACTTTAGATGATTATCTGTCTCAAATTAGACAGATGAAAAAAATGGGAGGCATGGAAGGAGTTATGTCTCTTTTGCCTGGAGTTAATAAAATTAAAGAACAAATGAAAAATGCTTCTATTGATGAAAAAATTATTAGTACAAATGAAGCTATTATTCTCTCAATGACAAAAAAAGAAAGAAAAGACCCAAAGGTAATTAACGGCTCAAGAAAAAAGAGAATAGCTACCGGAGCTGGTGCTGACGTTTCAACTATAAACAAGTTATTGAAACAATTCAAAATGATGACGGAAATGATGAAAAAAATGTCAAAAGAAAAAAAAAACTTAACTTCATCCGGAGCTATCCCCGATGAATTATTAAATCAATTAAAACTAAAGTGAAAGGAAACCAATGCTAAAAATAAGACTATCGATGGGTGGCGTTAGAAAAAGACCCATCTATAAAATCGTGATCGCAGACAGTAGAGCCCCAAGAGATGGAAGGTTCATAGAAAAAATAGGATCTTTTAATCCTCTTTTACCTAAAGATAAAAAAGAGAGAATTTCTGTTGAAGCTGCTAGAGTTAAATATTGGATGAGCAAAGGGGCGAAACCAACATTGAGAGTTTCAAGAATTTTAGGTGAAGCTCAAATCATGCCAATGCCAAAAGCAGGAAACAATCCTTTAAAAGCTGTTCCTAAAAAAGACAGAAAAAAAGCTGATGATAAAGAATCCCCGAAAACAGAAGCTCCAAAAGTAGAAGCGGATCCGGTAAAAGCTCCAAAAGTAGAAGCGGCTCCGGTAGAAGCTCCAAAAGTAGAAGCGGCTAAAACAGAAACTCTAAAGGAAGAACCAAAAAAAGATTAAGCAATTAAAAGTAATAAAATGCTAAATGTTAAGATTTTTTCCCTTTATCCGGAATTATTTCCGGGGCCACTAGATATTGGATTGTATAGAAAAGCGAGAAGCAAAAAAATATGGTCTTTAGAAATAATAAACATTAGAGATTATTCTAAAGATAAACATAAAACAGTCGATGACACTCCCTACGGAGGTGGAAATGGCATGTTAATGAGAGCAGATGTTGTCGGTGATGCTTTAGATAAAAAAATCGGTAAAAAAAAAAATGAAAAAATTATTTATTTATCCCCAAAAGGAAAAAAATTTGATCAAACAAGTGCAAAAAAATTTAGTAAGTTAAAAAATTTAAATATTATTTGCGGACATTTTGAAGGAATAGATCAAAGAGTTCTGGAAACGAGAAACATTGAAGAAATAAGTTTAGGAGATTATATTTTATCAGGTGGAGAAACAGCCTCTTTTGCTTTTCTTGATGCCATCATTCGTTTATTACCTGGTGTTTTAGGAAATAAACTATCAATCCAAGAGGAAAGTTTTGAAAACCATTTGCTCGAACATCCCCAGTATACAAAACCCCAAAAATGGGAAAAAAAAACACTACCAGAGGTGCTTTTGTCAGGAGATCATGCTAAAATTAAAGGGTGGCGTTTAGCTCAATCTGAGGCTATAACACGTCGCCTAAGACCAGATTTGTGGCAAAAATACATTAGCAAAAACAAAAAATGAAAAATATTGAAGACATAAACAAAGCAACAGTTTCTAAAATTCTTACAACTAAAAAAATTACAGATTTTAGTCCCGGAGATACCATAAAAGTTGGCGTCAGAATTGTTGAAGGAAAAAAAGAACGTATTCAATATTTTGAAGGAGTTTGTATTGCCAAAAAGAATAGAGATATTAATTCATCTTTTACAGTAAGAAAAATTTCATTTGGCGAAGGAGTAGAAAGAACTTTTGCTCTATATAGCCCCGTTGTCGATTCAATTAAAGTTATTAGATCAGGTAAGGTAAGACGGGCTAAACTTTATTATTTAAGAGACAGAACAGGTAAATCTGCAAGAATAGCTGAAAAAATTAAAAAGAGGATCGGAGTTGATGTAGTTGCAAAACAAGCTGAAAATATCAGCACTACTGAACAACAAGCGAAAGAAGTTGCTACACAATCTAAGAAAGAAGCCTCAGAAAAAATAAAGTCTGAGAGCAAAGAAAATAAATAATTTATTTTTCAATGTCCAAAACATTATATGACAAGATCTGGGAAGATCATATGGTTCACCAACAAAGTGATGGTACCGAGTTATTATATGTTGATAGACATTTAATACATGAGGTAACTAGTCCCCAAGCTTTTGAAGGATTAAGAGTAAATAAACGAAAAGTCAGAAGACCTGATTTAACTTTAGCAGTAGCGGATCATAACGTTCCCACAACAGATCGCTCTAAGGGCATAGTAGACGAAGAGTCTAGAATTCAAGTTGATACATTAAGAAATAACTGTAAGGAATTTTCTGTAGAATTATTTGATATGAACGATAAGAGACAAGGCATTGTTCATATTATTGGACCTGAACAAGGCTTTACACAACCTGGTACTGTAATTGTTTGCGGAGATAGTCATACCGCAACTCATGGAGCCTTCGGTGCTCTTGCTTTTGGTATTGGAACTTCAGAAGTAGAACATGTTTTAGCTACTCAAACCTTAATACAAAAAAAATCTAAAAATTTTATAGTTAATGTTAATGGAAAATTACCTTTAGGTGTTACGGCAAAAGATGTCATTTTAAAAATCATTGCAACAATAGGCACAGCCGGCGGCACAGGTTACGTTATTGAATTTGCAGGTGAGGTCATTAGAAATTTGAGCATGGAAGAAAGAATGACTATATGCAACATGACTATTGAAGCTGGCGCCAAAGCGGGCCTGATAGAACCAGATCAAAAAACATTTGACTATTTAAAAGGAAAACCAAAATCTCCAAAAGGAGAAAAATGGGACAAAGCTTTAACATTTTGGAAAACACTTTACTCAGACAAAGATTCCAAATTCGACAAAGAGTTTAATATTAATGCAAATGACATTGAGCCCTTAGTAACCTGGGGAACATCTCCTCAAGACGTAGCATCTGTTACGGGTAATGTTCCCGACCCTGAAAAAGAAAAGGATGAGGAACGAAAGGTAGCTATGTACAGATCTTTGGAATACATGGGTTTAAAACCTAATGTTAAAATTAGTGATATTAAAATAGATAAAGTTTTTATTGGAAGCTGTACTAATGGCAGAATAGAGGATTTAAGAAATGCAGCAAAAATAGTTAAAGGTAAAAACGTAGCAAAAACAGTCAGTGCTATGGTGGTACCGGGCTCTGGACTAGTAAAAGATCAAGCAGAACAAGAAGGTCTAGATAAAATATTTATCGAGGCAGGTTTTGAATGGAGAGAACCAGGCTGCTCGATGTGCTTAGCAATGAATGCTGATAAATTAAACCCTAAAGAAAGATGTGCGTCTACTTCAAACAGAAATTTTGAAGGTCGGCAAGGTCGTGGTGGAAGAACACATTTAGTTAGTCCAGGTATGGCAGCAGCAGCAGCAATTGGTGGCTACTTAACAGACGTAAGAAAGTTTCAGTAATATGGACAAATTTAGTACCTTACGAAGTGTACCAGCTCACATGCCACTATTAAATATCGATACTGATATGATTATTCCAAAACAGTTTTTAAAAACAATTAAAAGAACTGGCCTAGGAAAGAATTTATTTTATGAAATGAGATATGACGAAAAAGGCAATCTAATTGAGGATTTTATTTTAAATAAAAAACCCTTTAGTGAATCAAAAATTCTATTAGCTGGAAAAAACTTTGGTTGTGGTTCCTCTCGGGAACACGCTCCTTGGGCATTGCTAGATTTTGGCATTAAATGTGTAATAGCATCCAGCTTTGCAGATATTTTTTACAATAATTGTTTTAAAAATGGAATTCTTCCTATTGTTTTAGATGAAAAAAATATTCAAGAATTAGCTGAATATTCAAAAAGAGAAGTAGATATTGAAATTAAAATTGAAACACAAGAAATTTTATATGGAAACAAAACTGTCAAATTTAATTTAGACTCATTTAAAAAAAAGTGTTTAATGGAGGGCATAGATGATATCGCGTTATCTTTAGAAAAATCAACAAGTATTCAAAATTATGAAAAAAAAATTAAAGTTAATAAACCTTGGCTAACTAACAATGATTAAAATTAAAAAAAGAAAAATATTATTACTGCCAGGAGATGGCATTGGACCAGAAGTTGTCAAGGAAGTAAGAAAAGTTTTAGAATGGTTAAATAAAAATAAATCTTTAGATTTTGAAATTGATGAAGATTTAGTGGGTGGTGCTTCTTATGAAAAACATAAAAACCCTATTACTGATGAAGTTTTTTATAAAGCCCTTGAAAGTGAAGCTGTTATTCTAGGTGCTGTCGGCGGACCCAAGTGGGATAATTTAGAATTTGCAAAAAAACCTGAAAGAGCACTTTTAAAGCTTAGAAAAGAATTAAAATTATTTGCTAATTTGAGACCAGCAATATGTTTTAAACAATTAGTTGATGCTTCAAGCTTAAAACCAGAGATTATATCAGGTTTAGATATAATGATTGTGAGAGAACTTACTGGAGGAATTTATTTTGGCGAACCAAGAGGAATAATGCCGATTGAAAACGGAGAACGTAAAGGTATTAATACACATACATACACCACTAGTGAAATTCACAGAGTAGCAAGAGTTGCTTTTGAACTTGCCAAAAAAAGAAAAAATAAAGTCACTTCTTGTGAAAAATCAAATGTAATGGAAGCCGGGCAACTTTGGAGAGAAGAAGTGCAAGTATTACGAGACAAAGAATTTAAAAAAGTAGAACTCAAACACATGTTAGCAGATAACTGCGCAATGCAGCTTTTAAGAGATCCTAAACAATTTGATGTTATTGTAACTGATAATTTGTTTGGTGATATGCTATCTGATGAAGCCGCCATGTTAACAGGGTCACTAGGATTGCTTCCCTCAGCTTCTTTAGGAGCTAAAGATAAAAATGGTAAAATGAGATCAATGTACGAACCTATACATGGTTCTGCACCCGATATAGCAGGCAAGAGTATAGCTAATCCAATTGCAAGTATTTTAAGTTTATCTATGGCTTTAAAGTATTCTTTAGATCTTGATGCCGAAGCAAATTTATTAGACCTAGCTGTACAACAAGTATTAGATGATGGGCTTAGAACAAAAGATATTATGTCGGCTGGAAAAAAAGAAGTTGGCACATCTGTTATGGGTGATGCAATTATTGCTAAATTAAAATAAGTTATTAGAATATGAATTTTGCAATAGTGGGCGCAACAGGAAATGTAGGCCGCAAAACAATTAAAATATTAGAAAAATCAAAAATTAAAATTAATAATCTTTTTTTAGTTGCTTCTAAAAGAAGTGTGGGAAAGAAAATATTTTTTAAAAGAAAAAAAATTAAAATTGAAGCATTAGAAAATTATGATTTTTCAAAAGCAAGCATAACTTTTTTTGCTGCAGGAAGCGTAGTCGCTAAAAAATGGGCTTCTATTGCAGCCAAAAAAACTATTGTAATTGATAATTCAAAACATTTTAGAATGGATAAAAACATTCCTTTAGTCGTACCTGAGGTAAATGGAAGTGCTTTAAAAAATTATAAAAAGACTAATATTATAGCCAATCCTAATTGTTCAACAGCTCAATTAGTTGTTGTACTAAAGCCATTACACGATAAATTTAAAATTAAAAGAGTTGTAGTTTCGACTTACCAAGCTGTTTCTGGTGCGGGCAAGGCTTCTATGGACGAATTGTTTAGTCAAACAAAAGATTTTTTAAACGGTAAAAAAATTAAATCAAAAAATTTTACTAAACAGATAGCTTTTAACCTTATTCCACATATCGATCAGTTTGTAAAAGATGGGTACACAAAAGAAGAATTAAAAATGGAAAATGAAACAAGAAAAATTCTTGACCCAAATATAAAAATGACAGCCACATGTGTTAGAGTTCCTGTTAGAACATCACATTCTGAGTCTGTAAATATTGAATTTAAAAAATCTTATAGTCTGCAGAAAATAAAAGCTTTATTAAAAAAAGCTCCTGGCTGTAAAGTTATCGATACGCAAAAAGATGGTGGATACATAACGCCCTTTGAAGCAGAAGGAAGTTATTTGACTTATATTTCTCGAATTAGAAAAGATAATTCAAACAAAAAAGCTTTAAATTTATGGGTTGTTTCAGATAATTTGCTAAAAGGTGCCGCGTTAAATACAGTACAAATTGCTGAAGCTTTAATAAAAAAATATATTAAATAAAATGTACGAAAAAAACCCTCTATCACCACATCTACAAATTTATAGATGGCATTTATCTATGATACTTTCAATAGCCCACAGAATTATTGGGGTAGTAAATAGTATAGCTATAATATTAATTTGCTTATGGACCATCTCCTTACTTTTTGGTGAAGAAAATTACGAAATTATAAAAATTCTTTTTCAATCCTTGTTTGGTAAATTGCTTATTACAAGCTTAAGTTGGTCATTCAGTTTTCACATATTAAATGAAATTAGGCATTTAATTTGGGATCTAGGTTACGGCTTCGATCTAAAAATTTCAAAAATTACAGGAATAATAACTATAATTGGATCTCTGGCTTTAACTGTTTTAATTTATTTACTTGAAAAACATCTTATTTAATATGCATCATTCTACAAAAAAATGGTTATTAATAAAATTTAGTTCAATTATTTTAATTCCATTAATGTTCTGGTTTATAGTGAATTTAGCATCAATCTATGATGAAAGTTATATAGAAATAGTCAATTTTTTTTCTAAAACTTCATCAAAAGCCTTATATTCCTTGTTTCTAATTTTCGCTTTTTCCTTCTTTAGCTTAACGATTAGTGAAGTTTTTGAGGATTATATAAAAAATGAAAAAATTAAAATTGTCGCAACCAAAATGTTGTATATATTTGCTATAATTATCCCATTAATAACAATATCAAGTATACTTAGTTTAAATTAATGAGAACTTATAAAATTATAGATCATGAATACGACGTTGTTGTTCTTGGAGCTGGTGGCTCTGGACTAAGAGCTGCGGTAGGACTATCAGAAGCAGGATTAAAAACAGCGTGCATCTCAAAAGTTTTTCCAACACGAAGTCACACCTCAGCTGCTCAAGGCGGTATATCTGCTGCCCTAGGAAACATGGGTGAAGATGACTGGCGATGGCATATGTATGATACCGTAAAAGGAGCTGACTGGTTAGGTGACCAAGATGCAATCGAATATTTATGCAAAGAAGCTCCAAGAGCAGTCGTTGAGCTTGAAAGATATGGAGTTCCTTTTAGTAGAACCGAAGACGGTAAAATTTATCAAAGACCATTTGGTGGTATGACAAAAAACTATGGTAATGGAACGGTGCAAAGAACTTGTGCGGCCGCAGACAGAACAGGTCACGCTATACTTCACACACTTTATGGACAAGCTTTAAAACATAAAACAGAATTCTTTATAGAATATTTTGCCTTAGATTTAATAATGAAAAATGGTGAATGCAAAGGTATCATTGCTTGGAATTTATTAGATGGAACTATTCATAGATTTCGATCTCATATTACAATTATTGCTACTGGAGGATATGGAAAAGTATATCAGACAGCAACCTCAGCACATACTTGTACGGGTGATGGAAATGCAATGGTGCTAAGAGCAGGTCTACCCCTTCAAGATATGGAATTTGTTCAATTTCATCCCACAGGAATATATGGTGTTGGAACTTTAATAACAGAGGGAGTCAGAGGAGAAGGTGGATTTCTTGTAAACAGCGAAGGTGAAAGATTTATGGAAAGATATGCACCTAATGCTAAAGATTTAGCCTCAAGAGATGTCGTGAGCAGATCAATGGAAATTGAAATAAACGAAGGACGTGGTGCAGGAAAAGACAAAGATCACATCTACTTACATTTAGACCATCTTAATTCTAAAGTTATAGAAGAAAGACTTCCTGGTATATCCGAAGCAGCTAAAACTTTCGCTAATATAGATGTAAGCAAACAACCGATACCAGTTGTACCTACAGTTCACTATAACATGGGAGGAATACCCACGAACTATAAAGCAGAAGTTTTAACACTTAATGGTTCAGAAAAAACTGTACCAGGTCTAATGGCTATTGGAGAAGCTGCATGTGTATCCGTGCATGGTGCTAATAGACTCGGTTCAAACTCGTTAATAGATCTTGTCGTTTTTGGAAGAGCTGCCGCAAAAAGAGCAGCAGAACTTGTTAAACCAGGAACACCACATGAAGAAGTTTCTCAAAGTGAAACAGATAAGTGTTTAGATAGATTTGATAAAATACGTAATTCAAATGGTAACACGAAAGCATCAGATCTTAGATCTTCAATGCAAAAGACCATGCAAACTAAATGTGCAGTGTTTAGAACTGAAAAAACTTTAAAACAAGGCATTAACGAGATTAGAAAACCTCTCGATGGCATGAATGACTTATCTGTTCAAGATAAATCATTAGTATTTAATACTGATCTAGTTGAAACTTTAGAATTTGATAATTTGATTAGTCAAGCTTTAACAACAATGGAGTCAGCATATCACAGAAAAGAAAGTAGAGGAGCTCATGCAAGGGAAGATTTCACAAAACGTGATGATAAAAATTTCATGAAACATACTTTAGCCTGGCAAGACGGAGATAAAGTTACTCTAAAATATAGAGATGTTCATGCTAGAACATTAACAAATGATGTACAATATTTTCCACCTAAAGAGAGAGTCTATTAAAAGTGGTGCAGCTTAATTTACCACAAAATTCCAAAATTCTTAAAGGCAATTACCATAAAGATAAAACAAATTCTTCTAATTTAAAAAAAATAAATATTTATAGATGGGAGCCATCTAACGATCAAAATCCGAGAATTGATACTTTCGAAGTGGACATGAATAATTGTGGTCCTAAAGTTTTAGATATTTTATTTAAAATAAAAAATGAAATTGATTCTTCATTAACTTTTAGAAGATCTTGTGCTCACGGAGTATGTGGCTCATGTGCAATGAATGTTGATGGCGTTAATACATTATCTTGCATCAAATCACACACTGATATTAAGGGTGAGTTAAATATTTATCCTCTTCCTCATTTAAAGGTTATTAAAGATTTGATTGGTGATTTAAGTGGGCTTTATAAGCAGTACGAGTCTATCCAACCTTGGTTAAAAACAACTCAAACAGGAAAAGAAAAACAAGAAATTTTACAATCTGAAAAGGACAGATTAAAATTAGATGGTTATTACGAATGTATACTTTGTGCTTGTTGTTCTACCTCTTGTCCCAGTTATTGGTGGAATGGAGATAAGTATTTAGGACCAGCTGTACTATTGCAAGCTTATAGGTGGATTAATGACAGTCGAGACGAAGAAAAAAAAGAAAGATTAAAAAAAGTTGCAGATGAGCTTAAACTTTATAGATGTCATACTATTATGAATTGTACCAATTCATGCCCAAAAGGTCTAAATCCCGCAAAAGCTATAGGCTCAATTAAGAAAATGCTTGCAACAACCTAAAACCTTAATTATTCAAATATATCCATGAAAACCATTGAACACTTTGTAAACGGAAAAAAATTTTCAGGGAATTCAAAGAGAACATCAAAAGTTTTTAACCCTGCGACTGGTGAACATACTGCTGAAGTAAAATTAGCCTCAGCCAAAGATATAGACACAGCTATAGAAGCAGCAAAAACAGCTTTCATTTCTTGGTCAAAAAAACCGCCACTACAAAGAGCAAGAGTAATGTTCAAATTTAAAGAACTAATAGAAAAAAATTTTGAAGAACTAACTAAAATTATAGTTTCAGAACATGGAAAAGTATTTGACGATGCAAAAGGTGAGATAACAAGAGGTCTTGAAGTTGTAGAATTTGTTTGCGGTATCCCACAATTATTAAAAGGAGAGTTCACTGAAAATGTGGGAACGGACGTTGATAGTTGGTCTTTAAGACAACCGCTTGGAGTGTGCGCTGGTATAACACCTTTTAATTTTCCAGCTATGGTTCCGATGTGGATGTTTCCTGTTGCTATCGCTTGTGGAAATACTTTTATCTTAAAACCATCAGAAAAAGATCCTTCTTGTTCAATAAGACTTGCAGAACTGCTCATACAAGCCGGGTTGCCAGAGGGAGTTTTTAATGTTGTGCATGGAGACAAGGAAGCTGTTGATGCAATAATTAACAATAAAGACATAGCAGCCGTTAGTTTTGTTGGGTCAACTCCTATTGCAAAATATATTTATGAAAATTGTGCAAAAAATGAAAAAAGGGTTCAAGCACTAGGTGGTGCAAAAAATCACGCTGTAATTATGCCAGATTGTGATTTAGATCAGGCAGTTAATGGTTTAATGGGTGCAGCCTATGGCTCAGCAGGTGAAAGATGTATGGCACAATCAGTTGCAGTAGCGGTTGGTGGTATTGGTGATAAGTTAGTTGAAAATTTAGTTAAAAAAGTTGAAGCGTTAAAAGTAGGTTCAGGTATGGATAAAAAATCAGAAATGGGCCCACTAGTTACGAAACAACATTTAGAGAAAGTAAAAGGCTATATAGATATTGGTGTAAAAGAAGGAGCAAAATTAGTTGTTGATGGAAGAAATTTAAAATTACAAGGGTATGAGAACGGTTACTATATAGGCGGATGTTTATTTGATCACGTTAAAAAAGATATGAGAATATATAAAGAAGAAATTTTTGGTCCTGTTTTATCAGTTGTAAGAGCAAAAGATTTTGAAGAAGCTTTAAAATTAGTTAATGATCATGAATTTGGAAATGGAGTAGCTATTTTTACTAGAGATGGGGATGTAGGAAGAACATTTGCAAGTAAAGTACAGGTAGGAATGGTTGGTATTAATATTCCAATACCCGTTCCTATGGCTTTTCATAGTTTTGGTGGCTGGAAAAGATCTTTATTTGGCGATCAGCACATGCACGGACTAGAAGGAGTTAGATTTTATACAAAATTAAAAGCAATCACATCACGATGGCCATCAGGTTTAAGGTCTGACCCAGAGTTTGTAATGCCAACAATGAAGTAAAAAATGAGAAAAAAAATTTCACTTATAGGAGCCGGTCAAATCGGAGGAACTCTAGCTCATTTAATAGCATTAAAGGAGTTGGGAGATATAGTTTTATTTGATGTAGTTGAAGGGGTGGCAAAGGGGAAAGCCCTAGATATAGCACAATCTTCTTCTGTAGATGGTTTTAACGTAAGCATAATTGGAACAAATAGTTATGAAGACACAAAAAATTCGGATGTTATAATTATTACAGCAGGCGTTCCCAGAAAACCTGGAATGACAAGAGATGATCTTCTCGGAATAAACTTAAAAATCATTAAACAAGTTGCGGAAGGAATAAAAAGTACATCACCAAATGCTTTTGTGATCTGTATCACAAATCCACTTGACGTTATTGTTATGGCGTTGCAAAAATATTCTGGACTACCGAAAAATATGGTTGTTGGAATGGCCGGTATATTAGATACATCAAGATTTAAATATTTTTTATCTCAAGAACTAAGAATACCAGTAAAAAAAATAGATTCCTTAGTTTTAGGCGGTCATGGTGACACTATGGTTTCAATGCTAAATCACACGAAGGTGGACGGAATAGCGATTATAGATTTAATACAAAGCGGAAAAATAAAAAAAGAAACTTTAGAAAATATTGTAGAAAGAACAAAAAAAGGAGGAGCGGAAATAGTTAAACTTTTAGAGAAAGGATCAGCCTTTTATGCACCCGCAGCATCAGGTGTTGAAATGGCAGAGAGCTATTTAAAAGATTTAAAAAAAAAACTTCCTTGTGCTGCCTACCTAAATGGAGAATATAGCGTTAAAGATTTATATCTGGGTGTACCTGTAATTATCGGAAAAGAAGGTATTGAAAAAATTGTAAACATTAACCTTAGTAATGAGGAAAAAAACAATCTTGAGTATTCAGTAAAAGCAGTCAAGGAACTGTTTGATGCGGCAAAAAAAATTGATCCTTTTTTAGTTTAATTTTTTATATATAGCTAAAATACACTTCCCAAATTTATATCTAAGAACAAAGTCAGCAAAAATGCTAAGAGGCGTAAATATTTTGTCCCAAATAAATATTTTTAATTTTGAGGGGTATACTTCTTTTTTGAAAAAAAATTTATTAAGATAATATAAAAAATATCCCATGGAATCTAAAAATTTAACACTAGATAGTTCTAAGAATTCAAATTTTTTGTTAAAAAAATCTGTTTCATATCTTCTAAAATGGCCTACAGCTCTATCTAAATTAGAATACATTTTCTGATGTGCGGGAACCATTATTATCAAGACACCATTTTTATTTAATCTCTTAGAAGCTTCGTTAATTTCATTTTGATCATTTTCTATATGTTCAAGAACATGTAAATAAATAATAACATCAAATTTTTCTTCTATTTGATCTATTTTTTTTTTTATAATTTTTATTTTTTGATAATTGTTAAATTTTTTATTTAGATTAAAAATATTTGTTTGATCTAACTCTGTTAGAGTAATTGATGTTATTTCTTTATTTAGATAATGTTTTGTGAAACTTCCGCAACCAGCTCCTACTTCAAGAATATTACCTTTAAGATATTTATTTATAAACTTAAGACAGTATTTTATGTGGAAATTGGCGCCATCAAATCTTTCCGTGACTATCTTTGGATATTCATTCATAATATTATTTTTATTTATTGTTATTATAAATTAATCTATTTTACAAAATTAAATGTCAACATTTTCCGTTAATAAAAAAAATTTCTCAGATTATTTATATCCACTTGTTATTATTGTTTTTTCTTTTGCAGTAAATTGGAATTTTTCAAAATTTGGTGTTTTTCCGATTGATACATTCTTACACTACGACAGCGCATATAAAATATTAAATGGAGAGTATCCAATCAGAGATTATTGGGTGGTATCAGGAATTTTTGTAGATTTTTTACAGGCACTTTTTTTTAAACTATTTGGAGTTAATTGGTATGCATATATAGCACATTCATCTTTTTTCAATATGATCATTTCTATTACAACATTTTATTTTTTAATTAAATTAAAATTAAGTGTAAAAAGTGCTTTTTTCTACACTATTTCTTTTTCGATCCTTGCTTACACAATTTCTGGGACGCCATTTTTAGATTTACATGCTACCTTTTTTTCTCTTATAGCTTTTTATCTAATTATTTTGGTTTTAGAAAATCCTGAAAAAAAGATTAATTGGTTTTTAATAGTATTTTTTTATTATATTTCATTTTTGTCAAAACAAGTTCCTTCTTCTTATTTAATTATTATAAATACAATTATAATTTTTCCTTATTTATTAAATAATAAATATTATAAACCAATAACTATTATTTTTTTTTCAGGAATTTTTTTTTTATTATTAACTTTTTTTTTGTTAAAAATTCTCAATACTGAATTTAATTTTTTTTATATTCAATATTTAGATTATCCACAAAACATAGGATTAGAACGATTAAATATTTTTAATATTACTTTTGAATTTATGTTTAATAAATATAAATTTATTTTAATACCTCTTTTTATTTTAAGTCTATTAAAACTTAAAAAACTTTTTACAGGTGAAATAAAATTTTACTCTCTTGAATTCACAATTTTTTTAATTTTTTTTTGCTTTTGCCTGTGTTTAATTTTTCATCAACTGCTAACAAAGAATCAAATCTATATTTATTTTTTAGTGCCCTTAAATTTTGCTTTTCTTCATGTTGAAATAGAAAAATTAAATATTAAGATAAAACCAGTATTAATCTATTTAATTATATTATTAGTTTTAATTTCTACAATTAAGTACCATTTTAGATTTAACGAAACGAGAAAATTTCATGAACTGGAAAACACAGATATTTCCAAACATGCTGACCCTAGTGTGCTTCACAAAAGCTTAAAAGGTAATTTGTGGGTATCACATCTCTACAAAGGCAGTCCAAAAATTGAATTAAAGATACTCGGAGAAATTAGAGCAGAAATTAACAAAAAAAAAAATAAAATTATGCTGATAACTCATTATCTATTTTTAGACAGTATTACTAAAGTAAAAACAAATTCACCTAGCAGAACACACACGCTCGATGGTGCAAGTATTCCAATAATAAAAAACAAGTATTTTGATTATTATAAAAACTTTTTTAGAAATAAATTATTAAAAGATCAAATAAACCAAGTTTATTTTATTAAAATAGAAAATATTTCTACAGAGATATTTACAAATTTTATTGAAAAAAAATGTTATACGAAATCGGAGGATAATATATTCATTGTTTTTACTATCGACATTAAATGTTTAGATTAAAATTTCTTAGTATCTTTAACAAAAGTTTTATAACTAAAAGGTTCCTTTTTATAATTTTTATATTTTATAAAAAGTATTAATATGTTCAGTATAATAATAAAAAAATAAAAAAAATTATTAAATTTAGAAAAATAATTATAAATTACAAAAATATAAAGAAGAGAACTAACAAGTACTCTTTCGTAAAAAACACCAATAATTCTCAATGAATGCTCCACCAGCTTTAAAAAATTTACTTTTGAATTACCAAAATATCTTTTTTGTCTAGTAGTGTATATTTTGTTTACTTTACAATTTTTTAAAATACCCGCAGAATATGCAAGCCAGATATTATTGTTTAATAATATTCTATTCAGATTACTAGAGTGAAAACAGCTGAAGTTACCAAAATTTATCCAATTCCAGGTAAGTAGCAGAGAGACTAATAAATGAATTTTGTACGAAAATTTAATTAAATAATTTTCATTCCTTTTTTTTCGATGCGAAGTGACAACCCGACTCAGATCCTTTTTTGCAACACTCATCATCTTAGAAATTTTAGAAGGATTATCTTCTCCATCTCCATCCATTACAGTTATATAAAAAGTATCATTTAATTTTTTTAAATAATTAAGGCCAATAGCAATTGATTTTTGACTTCCAAGATTCTGTTTTAATGTTAAAATTTCTATTTCTTTGATCTTATTTAATTTTTTTCTTTCTATATTTATTTTTTGTGTAGAATTGTCATTTATTATTAAAATTTTTGTTAAATTTTTTGAACTGATTTTTTCATTTATTTGAAAAAGAAGATAATTTAAAGATTTCCAATCGTTATAGACAGGTATTAGTATAATATTCATATTATTACTCAAAAAGATTTACAAGTATCTAATATTATTTTTTATTAATTAATTCTTTTTTAATTTTATTTATAAAATTATTAATTAATTGTGCATCTTGATTAGATAAATAATTTTCACTTTCTAACCCACTTTTTATTTCTTCTCTCATTTTATTTTTAAAAGCCTCAATGTTTTTTTTAGATTTCAATTCATAAATTTGTTCTTTAAAATCTTTTACAACCACGCCAATTGTGAACTGAACTAGAATAAATGAAAGAAAAAAAATCAAAAGACTTTTATAAAAAAATATTTTCATTAGTTTTTATTTTTTTTGAAAACACTATACATATTAGCCCCATATATATTAAAGGTGTACAAATGAGTAAAGTTATTTGGTATTTCATATTTTTTATCTACATTTTTATCTACTTCAGATACAAAATTTGAATAAATATAGTCTGCTTTATTGAATTCATTTCCATAAACAATAATTCTTTTTTTTTCATCCTCCGTTAGTAGGTCTAAACTGTTGTGTATCGGTAAAAAGGATGCAACCGCAACCCCTATAACTTTATTATTACTTTTTTCCAGCTCTAAAACCTCTCTTAAGAATCTAACAGCAGTAAGTCCCATATAATCAACTTCAAATTTATTTTTCAATGTTGATGAAATTAAAAAGTTAAAATAGGTGCTCTGATAAGGGTGGTAAATAATCATGCGAGAACCAACGTGTATTAAAGCTATAATAATTAATGTGTTTAAAAAAATTTTACTATAATTATTTTTCAATTTTAATAAAAAAATATAAGTAGCATAACTCACAAAATAAATTAAAAATATATTCAAAAAATATAAATGCCTCCATGAATTATTTAGGCTTGTTTGAGAATAAACTACATATAATGGAATTAAGATTAGAGAAAATAAAATTAATAAATCTTTTTTTTCATTTTTTCCTCTCCATAAATCATTACAGTTTTTGTCTTTCTCTATATTAAAAAACCTTAACAAAAATCTTTTTAAACAAAAAATAAATCCAAAAAAAAAGAAAATTAAATGAATTACGGGCGTAGAAATTATCACCCAAGTTATCAGATAGCTTGAAGGTAAAAAATTAGAATTTACATAATTACCATTGAATAATATTTTCATTTTAATAACCGTTTCTTCTACATCAAAAAGAGAAATGAAATTTTTAATTGGTGACTCCCAAAGAAATGGGAAAAAAATATATAAAAATAAAAAATATAAAATTAGAAATAGCAAAATTTTAGGTATGAAAATTAATTCATTTCTGTTCGAAACAACTGTTAAAAAATAAAAAAAAAGAAACATTAATGGAAAAAAAATTCCAATTATTCTAAATGATGTCGCTATAGCTAAAGTTGCAGATAGTAAAATAATATTTCTATAACTTAAACTATCTATAGCCTTAAAAAAATAATAAATCGAAATAACAAGCAAAGATAAAAAGATAATATCTTTATTATTATAGAAGCTGGCACCATAAATTTTTGGTGAAAATATATAAAAAATTAATCCTAAAATAGAAACGTTATAATTCGAAAATCTATTTTTTAGTAATTTATAAAAATAAACTGAACTTAGAAAAAATATAAAAAAATTAAAAAAATGTCTGATTTCAAAATATTTTTTTGAATCTTCAATTTTAAATATAATTTCAATTAAAGCAGCAGGGATATCAAAAAATATACTATATTTAACACTGTATTGAATAGCGGGTAAAGTGTAGTCAACTATAGAAAAAAATTTTAAATTAGTAACTTCTTTAAGATAATCAAAATTTGTAAAGCTTAATAGATATTTTAACCAGTAAAATCCAGATAAGCGTTGAAATTTTTCATCAATTGATATTCCATAGTTTGTAAATGTTAATATTCCTATTAAAAAATAAAAAAAAAAAATAAAATAAACTAATTTAGAATTATTTTTTCTCAATTTTGTAATTAATAAATTCACTTTATAAGATAAATAAGATTATAAAAAAATAACTTTCAATAATAAAAATGTTGTATATACATTTAAATTTTTAAACATTAATACATTAATAATGTATATTAAATTATGAATATTCACGAGCATCAAGCAAAAAAAATATTAAAAGAATATGGTGCGCCCGTTTCTAATGGAATCGTTGTTTTTTCATTAGACGAAATAGACAATAAAATTAAGCTATTAAACTCTAAAGAATTTGTTTTAAAAGCTCAAATTCATGCAGGTGGACGTGGCAAAGGAGGTGGGGTTAAATTAGTTAAGAGTATTGAAGAATTAAAACACCAAGCTAAAAAAATGTTGGGCATGAAGTTAATTACTCACCAAACAGGCCCTGAGGGCAAAGAAGTAAAAAGACTGTATGTAGAAGAAGCTTCAGACATAGCAAAAGAATTTTACTTGTCATGTTTAGTTGACAGAACTAGTTCTAAAATTGCCTTTATAAGTAGCACAGAAGGAGGCATGGATATTGAGAAAGTAGCTTCTGATACACCAGAAAAAATCACCACAAATAAGATTGATTTAAAAAGTGATCTTAATGAAGATGAAGTAGATAAAATAATAAAACCATTTAATTTTAATAATGAGCAAAAATTAACAGCGCAAAAGTTGATCAAATCTCTAAATAAAATTCTGATCGAAAAAGATGCGACTTTAATTGAAATAAACCCTCTTATCATCACTAAAGATAATAAAATCGTATGTCTTGATGCAAAGATGAATTTTGATGATAATTCATTATTTAGGAGATCGGAGATTTTACAATTACGAGATTTAAACGAAGAAGAACCAGCCGAAATAGAGGCTAGCAAACATGATTTAGCTTATATTAAATTGAATGGATCAATTGGATGTATGGTTAATGGAGCTGGATTAGCTATGGCTACTATGGATATTATAAAATTGTATGGCGAAGAACCAGCAAACTTTTTAGACGTAGGAGGAGGTGCATCAAAAGAAAAAGTGTCAGCTGCTTTCAAATTAATCCTCTCAGACAAGAATGTTAAAGGTATATTAATCAATATATTTGGTGGAATAATGAGATGCGATGTAATTGCTCAAGGAGTACTTGATGCAGCAAAAGAAACCAATTTAAATGTCCCTCTTGTTGTTAGATTGGCAGGTACTAATTTTAAAGAAGGAAAAGAAATATTGGATAAATCCGGTCTTAAAATATTGTCAGCTACAGATCTGAACGATGCAGCGCAAAAAATTGTTGAAGCAATAAAATAAATGTCTGTATTAGTAAATAGAAATACAAAAGTTATCTGTCAAGGTTTTACTGGAAAGCATGGAACATTTCATTCAGAGCAAGCTATAAAATATGGGACAAAGTTAGTGGGTGGAGTTACACCTAGAAAAGGTGGACAAAAACATCTTGGTTTACCTGTTTTTGATACTGTTGAAGAAGCAAGGAAAATTACAGGGGCAAGCGCAACAATGATTTATGTACCGCCAAAATTTGCAGGAGCAGCTATAATCGAAGCTATAGAATCAAAAATGGAACTTATAGTTTGTATTACAGAGGGAATACCGATTATAGATATGATTAAGGTAAAACAAATTTTAATTAAAAGTAATAGTCGTTTAATAGGACCTAATTGTCCTGGAATTATAACTCCGGATGAATGTAAAATTGGAATTATGCCAGGTAATATTCACAAAAAAGGTTCTGTTGGAATAGTTTCTAGATCTGGAACTTTAACCTACGAAGCTGTTGCTCAAACTACAATAAATGGAATGGGTCAGTCTACTTGCATTGGTATAGGCGGAGACCCAATTAATGGAACTAATTTTATTGATTGTCTTGATTTATTTTTAAGAGACGAAGATACCAGATCTATTGTTATGATTGGCGAGATTGGTGGGTCAGCAGAAGAAGAAGCTTCAGAATTTATAAAAAAATCAAAAATTAAAAAACCTATGGTTGGTTTTATAGCAGGGCTTACAGCTCCTCCAGGAAGAAGAATGGGTCACGCAGGGGCAATTATATCTAATGGAAAAGGCGGGGCAGAAGATAAGATTGAAATGATGAAATCAGCAGGAATAACAGTCTCAAAGTCCCCAGCAGATATTGGGAAAACCCTGCTCGAAAAACTAAGTAGATAATTAAAAAATATATATGTTATTATGAGATATTGAAATGTCATCATCTCAAGATAACAACATATTTAAAAAAACTTCTTTTTTAGCCGGCAATAACTCTGCCTTTATAGAAGAGTATTATTCAGACTATCTAAACAACCCAAGTAAGCTACCCGAAGGATGGAAAGAATTTTTTGACGGACTCAAAGAAAATGAAGAAATTATTTCTAAAACTTTGAAAGGACCAAGTTGGGCTCCCAACAAAAAAATTAAAAATGATAATTTAGGCTTAGAAGATCTGTTCAATGAAGATTCGCTGGAAGATAGTAGAACTACTAATCTTCCTTTAACACAAGATTCAGCAAAAAATTCTATAAGAGCTATAATGCTGATTAGGGCCTACAGAATTAGAGGACATCTGACTGCAAACCTTGACCCACTAGGATTAATGACAAGAGAAGAGCACCCAGAACTAAAACCTGAAACATATGGTTTTACTAAAAGTGATTTTAATAAAAAAATATTTTTAGATGGAGTTTTAGGATTACAAGAAGCGACACTTTCAGAAATAAAAACTATTTTAAAAAAAACTTATTCTGGAAATATAGGTTATGAATTTATGCACATGGGAGACCCAGATGAAAAAAATTGGATTAGAAATCGAATAGAGGGACCAGAAAAAGAAGTTACTTTTACAGAGAATGGAAAAAAAGCTATTTTAAACAAAATTATTGAAGCAGAGGGTTTTGAGAAATACCTACATGTTAAGTTTGTAGGAACAAAACGATTTGGAATAGATGGTGGAGAATCTCTTGTACCCGCACTTGAACAAATAATAAAAAGAGGGGGTAATTTAGGTGTAAAAGAAATTAAGATTGGTATGTCACATAGAGGAAGATTAAATATTTTATCTAATGTTATGGGCAAACCATTTAAAGCAATTTTTAATGAATTTTTTGGTAGCTCCGTTGCGGCTAAAAGAGATTTCGAGGGAGATGTTAAATATCATTTAGGTGCATCATCAAATCGAGAGTTTGATGGTAATGTCGTGCATATTAGTTTGACTGATAACCCTTCACACTTAGAGGCTGTTAATCCTGTGGTTTTAGGACAAGTAAGAGCAAAACAATTATTTCACAAAGACCCAGAAAGAAAAAAAGTTATCCCAGTATTAATACATGGCGATGCAGCATTTGCAGGACAAGGTATAGTTGCAGAATGTTTTGCAATGTCGGGATTACCAGGGCATAATATAGGTGGAACAATTCATATTATTGTTAATAATCAGATTGGTTTCACAACATCCCCAAGGTTTGCAAGATCTTCACCATACCCAAGTGAAGTAGCAAAAATTGCCCAGGCTCCTATTTTACACGTTAACGGAGATGATCCTGAGGCAGTTGTGCATTGTGCAAAAATTGCGACTGAATTTAGACAACAATTTAATAGAGATATTGTAATTGACATGTTTTGTTATCGAAGATTTGGACATAACGAAGGTGATGAGCCCTCTTTTACTCAGCCTTTAATGTATAAAAAAATAAAGTCCCATCCTACTACCCTTAAAATTTATTCTGAAAAATTAGTAAACGAGAATCTTCTTTCTGAAAAAAAAGTAAACCAAGAAGTAAGTGATTTCAAATCATATCTTGAAAAAGAATTTATTGAATCAAAAAACTACAAACCAGAATTAAAGTGGTTCGATGGTGTTTGGTCAAGATTTATCCCAACTCCCGGAAAAGACAAAAGAGGAGTTAGTGGCGTTAGAAAAGAAAAAATTAATATAATTGGAAAAAAAATTACAACTATTCCAAAAAATTTTAGCATACACAAAACTTTAAAAAAGATATTTGAAAATAAACAAAAAATGTTTACGAGCAACCTCCCTATTGATTGGTCGACGGCAGAGTCGTTAGCGTTTGGTACTCTTTTAGAAGAAGGTTTTTCTGTTAGGTTGTCAGGTCAAGACTCTGGAAGAGGAACTTTTAGCCAGAGACATTCAGTGCTTAGAAATCAAGATAGTCACGAAAGGTATATACCTTTAAATAATATCTCAGAAAATCAAAAAAGTTTTGAAGTAATAGACACTCTTTTATCTGAATTAGCAGTGTTAGGTTTTGAGTTTGGATATTCTTTATCTGAACCAGAAACATTAGTTTTGTGGGAAGCTCAATTTGGTGATTTTGCTAATGGTGCTCAAATAATAATTGACCAATTTATAACTTCAGGCGAATCTAAGTGGGGAAGAGCTAGTGGTTTAGTATTGTTATTGCCTCATGGTTATGAAGGTCAAGGTCCAGAACATTCTTCTGCGAGATTGGAAAGGTTTTTACAATTATGTGCACAAGATAATATTCAAGTAGTAAACTGCACAACACCAGCTAATTATTTTCATGCATTAAGAAGACAGATGCATAGAGAATTTAGAAAACCATTAATAATTATGACACCGAAGTCTCTACTGAGGCATAAACAATGTGTTTCGAGTATAGATGACTTTGCAAAAGACACATCTTTTCACAGGGTTTTGCCCGATCGTGCTTACACAAGTGAGTATGGTTTAATTCAACTTAAAAAAGATAATCAAATAAAAAAAGTAGTTATTTGCTCGGGAAAAATTTATTTTGACTTAACCGATGCTAGAGAAAAGACTCAAAATGATGAAGTTGTCTTTATCCGTTTAGAACAAATTTATCCTTTCCCAGTAAAAAGATTAGGAAGAGAGTTAAAACGATACGCTAAAAATGCAGATTTTTATTGGTGCCAAGAAGAACCACAAAATATGGGCGCATGGAACACAGTAAAAAATTATATTGATAGAACTCTAGAAATTATCAATTATGGTAAAAAAAATGTTGAATATATTGGAAGAAGACCATCAGCTTCAACAGCGACAGGAAATCTCAATAAACACCTTGCACAACAAAAAGAAATATTAGAAAAGGTGGTTGGAAAAATTAATTAATGTCTGATCGTATATTAGTCCCAGTACTTGGAGAATCTGTAACAGAAGCTACAGTGGCCAAATGGCTAAAAAATCAAGGAGACAAAGTTAGTGCTGATGAGGCTGTTGTCGAGCTAGAGACAGACAAAGTTAACGTAGAAGTACCCGCTCCTTCTAACGGTATTCTAGATAAAATTTCTGTTAAAGAGGGTCAAACGGTAAATGTTGGAGCCTTGTTGGGAACTATAAGTTTTTTAAAAAGTTCTACAATTAATACTCCAGTAGATGAAAAAAAATATTCTCCGCCTCCAAAAAAATTAGAAGTAGTTAGAAATATTAAAGCCCCAGAAGAAAAAAAAAATGAATTAATCGAAGAGCCTTTAATTCTGACTGAAGTTCAAGAAGAGAAAGGTATAACACAAATTTCAAATATAAATTTAGTCTCTCCAGCAGCAAGAAAAATTGCAATGGAATCAAAAATTAATTTAAATGAAGTTGAAGGTTCAGGAAAAAATGGAATTATTTTAAAGGAAGATCTTCTAAGCCTAATGGGTTCAGCTCCTAAGCCATCTGAAAGAAAAGCAACACATGGACCAGAGGAAAGAATTAAAATGACCAGGTTAAGAATGACTATAGCTAAGAGACTTAAAGAAGCACAAGAAAACGCGGCCATGCTAACTACATTTAATGAAATTGATATGAACGCAGTTATTTTAATGAGAAACGAATATAAAGAAGAGTTTCAAAAAAAACATTCAGTAAAATTAGGTTTTATGTCTTTTTTTGTAAAAGCATGTGTAGTTGGACTTAAAAGCTATCCAATTATAAACGCAGAAATTCAAGGAGACGAGATAGTTTACAAAAACTATTATAACATTAGCATAGCGGTTGGAACTGATAGAGGATTAGTTGTGCCAGTGCTAAGAAATACAGATGAGATGTCTTTTGCTGATATAGAAAAAAATATTACTTTATTAGGACAAAAAGCAAGAGACGGAAAGATTATTATTGACGACCTTCAAGGAGGAACTTTTACTATTACAAATGGAGGTATTTATGGCTCAATGCTTTCAACCCCTATTTTAAATCCTCCTCAATCTGCCGTTTTAGGTATGCACAACATTGTTGAGAGACCTGTAGTAGTTAATAAGAATATTACTATCCGACCAATTATGTATTTAGCACTTTCTTACGATCACAGGATAGTTGATGGCAAAGAAGCGGTTTCGTTTTTAAAAATTGTTAAAGAATGTCTTGAAGATCCAAGAAGACTTTTTTTAAATTTATAGTAATGGAAAATAATTTTGATGTAATTATTATTGGTGGAGGGCCAGGTGGTTATGTTTGTGCTATTCGTGCTGCTCAATTAGGTTTGAAAACTGCGTGCATTGAATCAAGAGGAACATTAGGCGGAACTTGTCTTAACGTAGGATGTATACCCTCCAAAAGCCTTTTAAACCTTTCTGAATCTTTTTACAAAGCTCAAAAAGATTTTAATTCTCAAGGAATAGAATTCTCGGGTTTAAAACTCAATCTAGATAAAATGATGATGAACAAGAACAAATCAGTTCAAGTTTTAACCAAAGGAATTGAATTTTTATTTAAAAAAAACAATGTGACCTATATTAAAGGTAAAGGAGTTTTATTTTCTAAAAATGACGTTGTTGCTTACGATGGTGAGAAAAAAACATCATATAAAGCTAAGAATATCGTAATCGCGACAGGTTCAGCACCTTCCTCACTTCCTGGCATTGAAATAGATGAAAAAAACATTGTGTCATCAACTGGAGCTCTTGCTCTTAAAGAAGTACCAAAAAAATTTATTGTAATAGGTGGTGGATATATCGGATTAGAGATGGGATCTGTGTGGTCGCGTTTAGGATCGGAGGTAACAGTTTTAGAATATCTAGATCATATTACCCCAGGTATGGACAAAGAAGTTTCTACAGAATTTCAAAAAATTTTGACAAAACAAGGAATTAAATTTAAATTGAACTCGAAAGTAACTTCAGCAACCAACAAAGACAATCAAGTTGAAATCACTTTTACAAACAACCAAACCTCTAAAAAAGAAATTGTTTTAGCAGATAAAGTTTTAGTTTCTGTGGGAAGGAAGCCTTATACTGAAGGTTTAAACTTAACAAAAATGGGAATTAAAAAAGATGCTCGAGGCATGATTGAAGTAAATAAAAAATTACAAACTTCAGTAAATAATATTTATGCTATTGGAGACGTTATTAAAGGACCTATGCTTGCACACAAAGCAGAAGAAGAGGGAATTGCCGTAGCAGAAATTTTAGCAGGTCAAGCAGGTCACGTTAATTATAACATTATACCAGGTGTAATTTATACCTCGCCAGAAGTTGCCGCGGTAGGTAAAACAGAAGAACAACTTAAAAATGAAAATATTAGTTATAAGGTAGGAAAATTTCCATTTCTTGCAAACTCAAGAGCTAAGGTTAACAATGAAACAGATGGTTTTGTAAAAATATTAGCAGATAGCAAAACTGATAGAGTTTTAGGAGTTCACATGATTGGGCCACACACAGGAGACATGATAGCTGAAATGGCATTAGCTATGGAATTTGGGGCAAGCGCAGAAGATATTGCGAGAACATGTCATGCTCATCCAACCCATACAGAAGCAGTAAAAGAAGCAGCTCTAGCTGTTGATAAAAGAGCAATTCATTTTTAATTGATATAATATCAATTAGATTCTTAAAATGAAAGTTCCTGTTTTAATTCCTAAAATATTTAATTTTCCCTTCACATACGATTCTGGCATTTTAGGAGACTTAAAACCTGGGGACTTAGTCGTCGTTCCTTTTGGCAAGGGCCAAGAAATAGGTGTTATTTGGGACAAAATTCAACCTTCATTCAAGGAATTTAAGATAAAAAAAATCGATAATAAAGTAGATGATTTTAAAATCAATAAAAGACTAATTGACTATATTAATTGGTTTTCTGCATACAACTTAGTCTCAAAAGGTAAGGTTCTTAAAATGTGCCTTGGAGATAAAAAAAACATAACTAAAATTGAAGAGAAAAATAAAGAGAATTTTAAAAAAAATAAATCTAAATTTATTTTAAATAAAGATCAAAAAAAAAGCCTTGAAGATCTTAGAAAATTTGGCAATTCATTTAATGTATCGTTATTACAGGGTGTTACAGGATCAGGAAAAACTATAGTTTACTTTGAAAGAATAAAAGAAATTTTAAAAAAAGGTCAACAAGTGCTTATACTGTTACCTGAAATATTTTTAACCAATCAATTTAAAGATAGATTTGAAGAATTTTTTAGTTTTTTGCCAGCAATTTGGCATTCAAAGATAGGAGTTAAAAGTAAGAGAAAAATCTGGCAAGGAGTTGCCAACAACAGTTTAAATTTAGTAATTGGAGCACGTTCTTCATTGTTATTGCCATTTAAAAATCTAGGTTTAATCATATTAGATGAAGAACATGATCCGTCATACAAACAAGATGAAGGTATTATTTACCACGCACGTGATATGGCAATATCAAGAGCTTCTTTTGAAAATATACCTATACATCTAGTTTCTGCCGTTCCTTCGCTGGAAACTTTTAGCAATATAAAAAAAAAAAAATATAACCACACTAGGTTAACAAATCGTTATCGTGATTTTCCATTGCCAGAAGCTAAAGTAGTTAATCTT
>Ga0209502_10000714_pt1 | contig 33645 bp, 24 predicted proteins | sample ArcticOcean_MG_C_10_FD_187442 | JGI IMG/M metagenome (GOLD analysis project Ga0209502, IMG submission 187442) | Marine microbial communities from western Arctic Ocean - ArcticOcean_MG_CB11_90 (SPAdes) (version 2) | ecosystem: Environmental > Aquatic > Marine > Oceanic | place: Arctic Ocean... | reverse complement strand
ATGATGGTGACAGTGATGGCGGAGTTCTTGGCGAACACCTCCACGCTATCGGCGGACAAGCCTTTCCGCCAATCAAACGCGGGCGCGGGCGTCCCAAGGGCTCGGGCGCGAAAAACTCTGGCGCGTTACGGCAGGGACACGACACGACACCGAAACCGAAACCGAAGCGGCCGGCCGCGTTGCCCCCGGGTACCACGAAGCGGGGACCTGGACGGCCGCGGAAGAACGAGACCGTAACGGTCGAAAACAAAAACGTTGACGGCGAACCGCCAAACGCGAAGCGGCCGCGGAAAAACCAACCGGGCGCGTTGGGAAACGCGATCGTCGGATCGCTTGAAGACACCAACCCGGGTGTTACGTCGAAGTATTGATAGAGCAAACAGTGTGGCGTTGGGGTGATGACGTGTGGTGAGGTGTACTCGTTCGTATGCTAGGTACCGATAAACACATGCGGCGTGTTTCGATGGGTTTTATTAACACCTCGGTTCTCCTACCACCTAATCACCGTCAATACCCTCTCGTCTGTTTTCGCGCTGGAGGCGCTTCGCGCTGCACCGAAAGAACGTATCAGCACGTCTCCTCCTTGTTATGGAACCCGGTTTGGGAGTCGTGATTCATGGATTTCGGGGCGAGTGTGAAGCATCTCCAGAGCGGTGCGTGTACCTTTGGCTGTCGCGTGCCGGGATCCACGGGGTAACCGGTACTAACGGTTCCGGCTACCTCGCAAATCGGGTCATCACATCGCTACCATCGGCTAATTCACGGAACACATCGAGCTCGAACTCTCCCCTCCTCCTCCTCGTTCGCAGACGCATCGGTCCTCCACGGGAACGCCCTTCAACGCACTCTCGATGTGCATGCCTCACCCAGCCCAGGTGGGTTTCTTGCAGCTTGGGCAGGTGGTTTTGTAGCACATCTTGAGTGCGCGGGAGGTGTGAGGGTTGGGAGGGTCGCTTCGAACGATAAAAACGCGTAGAACGAGGTGTGTCACGTTTGCGTCACGCCGGGTCGAACGACCGTTTTCTCGTTTATTCGGTCGCAAATATTTCAGTGCCGTTATGTTTTCCCGTCCTCACACTCCCCAAGACGCGCGGGCGCAGAGGGGCGTGTTGCAGACGAGGCCGCGGTTTCGCGAGGGCTTTGTTCTTCTGGTTTGAAGGTACACGATGTGGCGCTCGGGGACTCACAAAGCATCTCCGAGACCCGCGGGGTATGGGCGCTTGGAGACGCGAACGAATTCGAGATCGTCGGATGTGCCGACCGCGAGTTCGTCTGATGCCAAAAAAAACGTGACTCGCGATTCCCCCCGTACCGCGAGTCACGACGCGCTGGAGATGTTCATCAGCGTGTCGAACCTCCAGTTTAACGTGTTTGCCACAAAACGAAGTACACCACCCCGGGTGTTCGTAGCATTGCTCGTGGAAGCCCCGGGGGTTCGGAAAACAGGGATGCACCTAAGCGCGATGAAGACGGTGTCCACGAAAAAGCCACAACTCGCAAAGAGCGCAGAGCTCGCCGCGAGTGGAAAACAGTCTGGAAAACACTTATCAAGACACGTGAACTGGGTCGTCGTTGGCGTTACCGAGCCTTTAACAACCACAAAAAACGTCATGGCACACCGGTTCTGCGTGCCATTACGACTAGACGGGCTTTGCGGAACCCTGGACCGGAATCACGAAACGTTTCTGAAACTGCGAAGCGAAAAAACAGTGTTAGCTTTGTTTCGATTAAGAGACGACGACCACGGCGACGACGTTTTCGTCAACGCGGACTGGAACTTACCAGCGGAAACCAGAGGGGTAATCACCACGGAAAGGCTAGACGAAATGCAGTACTTGGGGGAAACGAATGTCGATTTAGTAAAGGTGCTACGAAACGTATCAAAGAAAGGCGGTTTGGATGGGGGAAAAAACGCCGTTCGAAGCACGCGACATCGCTATGCGCTTTCCCGAAACCAAACCAGGTACGCCGACGCCGGCGGTGACGCGTCACCGCTAAAAACAGACACTAACAACTCACCAATCGGTCTGGAGATTCTGGTTTCCGTGCTGTCGTCTCACCCGTCGCCGCCGCCAAACGAAACCGGGCGGGTGGTGTGTGACTTTTTAGTCACCTTTTCGGTACCGTCGTTGGGCTTTTTTTTCACGCCGGATGAAAACGAAAACAAAAACGGCTCGAAAACAATCTCGCCAAACCCTTCGCGTCACGCGCCGACCGCATTGAGACACACACCAACGGTCGATTTCGTCTGGCTTCGTTTCTGTCGCTGGGTCGGAGACGGGTACGCGCCGGTGTACAGTTCGCTTGTTACCGGAACGGAGCAGGCGGTGGGTGCGGTTGAACGGTGGTTCGACGGAGACAACGACGGCGGCGATGACGACGGCGACACCTCCGACGACAACTCCGGTAAACTCAAACCGAACAAGTTCGTCGCGCGCGTGCCAACCACGCACGTTCCAATCGCGTGTCTCACAGGAGGCGGAGGAGGAGGAGGTACTTCGTGTGAACCGGGTCGCTTGCCTGATTTTCGGAGGAGTGGGGATGATTTTTCGTATGGGCAATTACCCTCGTCGTCGCCCCACTCGCCGTGGCGCGTTGAAATCGTGGCACGACTCTCCGACAACCGCGACGTTCTTCTCGGTTCATTGGACACGTCCCCGGGAGAATTACACGCCGCGGGCGTAAAGGTAGCAAACGGCGACGGGCCGGTTTTGATGAAGTGTGATGATTTGGTGCCGAGCGACCACGATTTTCAACCCGAGCTCGGTGACGAAAATTCCAACGAAACGGTTTTGCTACTCGAGCGGTGGAGCGAACGACCGGGCGACACCAAGGCAAACAAGGAAATTGCTTTTTGGCGATTCGATTCGAGACGCGCGCCGGGGGTACACGCGGTGTCCACGGTGCCTACAGGAAACGTTTTGAGGCGCGAATCGATTGAGGTTGATTCGTGGGGTGACGAATCTTCGTCGTCTGACGAGGACGATTCGATCGATTTCGACGCGACGCCGGTTTCAAAATCCGCGACAACTCGTGAAAAACAGAAAACGCCCCCGAAAACAATTCAACGCCCGCCGACGCCGTTTAACGCCGACTCCGATTCCACCTACAGTGACACCGAGTCGCACCACAGGAACAGGGGGATGATGTACATCCATGCGCCGGCGGTGTCGCGGAAGTTCCGGACCAGCTGTGCGTACGATACGACTACGCTTTCAGACGTGGGAACAGAAACCACGGAGACGACTCGCGTGAAAAAAAGTCCTCGTGAAACCCGCGACGACGTCGTCGCGACCCCGACGCGTTTGCTTGTCGAACGCGCGCGAGCCGGGAACAAGCTGGACGGTCCGTTTCGTCATCAGGACATGCGTTCCTCTTTTCGCAAAGACATGACCAATCTAGGCGTGCCCAGCACGCGTGTGGGTGTGCCAAGTATCGCCGCCGCTCCTAAAGACGCCAAAGGACAGAAAAACTCAAAAGAGAACTGTGTGAAGATAAGCGTTGACCCCCCAACCGTCGCGGCGACGAAGTTCAAACCAGACCCAGGGTTGATACAGCTGGCGGATGACGCCGTGCGAAATGTGGTGACTCACCGGCTTCTAGGCGAGGAGAAGGGGGAGTTAATACACAGCGCTTTGCGTTTACGGCGCGAGCTGCTTAAAAAACTCACCAGCGAACTGCGGGTTTTGGAACAACGCGCGCGGCGGGAAACCCGAGTGGGAGGTCGAGGCGGTGACTTGTAGTCAGTGAGTTGTAGTCAGTGACTTAGTTACTTAGTAGTGGGAGGAGGGAAACGTACTACGTGAGGGTATTACGGTGTTGGTTCGAATCCGTCGCGGAGTTTTAGTTGGTATATCTCTTGTCCTCTTGTAATAATCCTTGTATCTATTCCACTTGGTTTCTACGGCGCGTCCTGGTTTTTCATCACAGAATACCTAATGTCGGTCCGCTGAAACCGCACCTTCGACTGTTTCTCCCGATCCCGCAATCCTCGGCCTCGCTGGACGCAATCCCCGCCCAATCAAAGCTCGCGTCGCGTCGCCACGACATCGCGCCTGGTTCGAGCCTCGCCGTGTCCGTCCTTCGCGACGACAACGTGTTCCAGTGATGCCGTCGTACTTCGACACCCTCGCGAAAACCAGAACCGAACGGCTGCTGCGCGAATCCAAAGATGACTCGCCGTTGCCCATTCACGTCGATCCCAAATCCGGCCTCGGCAGCGGCTTGGACGTGATCCACCCCCCTGATGCCGAATTCGGCGGCCGAACGTTCGGCGCCCACGATGACTACCTACCAAGGGCACCGGTAGCGTCGTCTACAGAAATGATGCACCGCCGCCAGCCCGGATTCAGGGTGGATGTCGGCGTGCAAGCCACCCCCACGTGCCACACGAAATTTTACTTTGCCGAAAACGACGCGGAGCAGCACCGATTGGAAACGGTGCGTGTTCCTTTTAAAAACGCGCACTTCGACGTCGTGACCGAGTCCGAGGATTTGGAGTACGAAGGCGAGGGTAAGGGGCCGAACTGGGAGAAGTATGACGCTTACCGGGCGGTGACGTACGACGAAATCGTGGTACCGCCTGGGGCGGGAAGGGTGCGAGGATTTTTCGACGACGACACCAAAAACGGGTACACAAGCGACGAGGAGCGCGAGACGCGCCTCGCGGGCGTGGGCGGGGACGCGACCAAGAAGCAAACGGTTTTGACCTCGGTGGAGTACCTTACCGAGGCGATGAAGGTACAAGGGGAGATTTCGAGTGCACGGGTGTCTGGAGGGTCCGTTCCTGAGTCAAATGAGACATCGACATCATCGTCTTCGGAAAATAAAAGAATACCCAGCCGAACGTCAAGGGGCAACACGGGTGGTTTCGTGTGGACGTCTCTTGGCGGTGCCCCGGCCGGCGCCGGTGCGTTCAAGTTCGACACGTCCAAGCCCGCACCGCACTGCGAAATACACCCCCAGCTGAAAGAGTGGTACGTCAACATCGCCACGCTGCGACCGCGGACGAAAGATGACCGCGCGCACCTGGCGAAACTGCAAGGTACGTATTTTTTCCCGGCTGGCTGGCAGTCTCCTCCGAGCGCCGCGTCTTTTCTGTTGCCACTTATTGCGCCGTTCACCAAATCCCGCCCCGACTGTTTAGTTAACAAGACTGAAACTTTTCGTTTCCAATCCAAGGCGCTTGCATCGCGCACGTTTTGCGGGAGTTCGAAGGGAACGAGTTCAACCTAGCACTCGCGAAAGAGTTTGACCGGAGGCACGAGGTTCTGACCGAGTTGTTGAAGGGCAAGGATGTGAGTTTGAAGGGAGTGAATGACACTCTGGCTAGTGCTCGTTTGGATTTGAAAAACGCGAGCGATGCCAAATTAGCGTTGGAAGCGCAATTGGCGGAACAGACGCAAGCGCTGGCCGACGCGAACGCCGACATCGAATCCCTCAAGGCGGAGGTTCGTGAACTCGCCGCGGAAGCGAAGGGGTCGGGGTCGGAGGAGGAGGAGTAGGGTGTGCGTATCTGGAGTACTCGTGTATACGCAATTAGCTAATTGTACAAAATAAAAAGGTTCAAACCGGTTACAGCTTCTCGCACACCCGAAGCTTGGCGCTTCTGGCGCGAACGTTCGCCTTGACTTCCTCGTCGTCCGCGACGAGCGGTTTCCGCGTGATGAGCTTGACGATCTTCGGCGGCGGCGGCGGTTGCGGTTCCCACTGGCTGTAAGGCCGGTCGGTCTCGGGAACCCGCCCGGCGTATTTCTTGAACAATTCTTTCACTATCTTGTCCTCCAGGCTGTGGAAGGTGATTATGGCGAGTCTGCCGCCTGGTTTCAGGGACTCAATAGCGGCAGGTATGACATCTTCGATACTGTGATTTAAAAGGAAAGTGTCAGTCCTGTATGGTCAAACAGTGTGCCTGGATTTGGGAAGGGCCCAAATACGTACCATCCCAACTCATCATTCGCCGCGATCCTAATCGCTTGAAACGTGCGCGTCGCGGGGTTGACGTTTCCCGAACGGCCGTGCTTGCGATGAATAACAGAAAGTGTCAGTCTCGACCTGGTAAAACAGCCGTCCGGGATTTGGGAAAGGACCAAGGCCGTACCTTCACGCCTGGAACCCGGCCTATCGCTGATACCAATCCATGCGTCGTTTCTATGGGTGACTCAATTCGCGCTTCGCATATCCGCCGCGCCAGTAACCGCCAGTGCTTTTCTTCGCCGTAGTCTCGAAGAATTCGTTCTATTTCTGTTTGCGGCCAATCGTTCACCACGTCGAAGGCGGAGTACGGCGCGCTAGGACCCATGCGCATGTCGAGCGGCCCGTCGTCGTTGAACGAAAACCCGCGCTCGGGTAGATCAAGGTGCATGCTACTCACCCCGAGGTCTATTAAAATACCGTCAATTGATGAGGTTTCCAAGCCGGATTGTAACAAATTTAGTTGCGCTCTTAACTCGCGGAAGTTCGCGGTGATCGGGTTGAAGGAAAAACTTTTCTCGGGAGTGTTTTCTTTTTCGCGAAGAGACGATGCTTCGTCGCCGTCGCCGTCGTGTTTTCCTTTTTGGGCCTCCCGTAGTGCGTTTTGAATTCGTGGCCCCGCCAAGGTGTGCGCGAGCGGATCCACGTCGAACCCGATGAACATGCGGAGCTCGGGGTGTTTTGTCGCGACGGCGCTTGAGTGCCCGCCCGCGCCCATCGTGCAGTCGACGAAAGTTTTCAAAGTGACATCACCGAAACTCTCCAGAACCTGCCGCATCAAAACTGGGACGTGCGGGGCGCCGTCCACGTCTGACTGCTTCGCGTTCGTGCCCAGCTTCAGCTTGTTCTTTGGAGAAGTGGTAGTAGAAGTGGAAGCGGTGGCGGAGGTTTCGGTGGTTTTGGACTCCTCGTCCTTCGCCTCAGCACGCGCGCGGCCCGAAAAACAAAGAGCACCGCGCCCGCCGCCCGCCGCGTTTCCAAATCGAGAAAAAGAACCTCGAACGCTCATCCGGGTTGGTGTCCCTGTTCGTTGACGGAACGCACGGCACCTCGCAGGCCACCCCCCTAGCCCCCGCGCGGTCGCCACCGTTGCCGACATCGCGCACGTTCCGCGTGCCGTTGGAGTGGAGGGACGGGGACAGACGACGCGCTTTTTCGGCGAACGTGCGGAAACCGAAATTCGAAGATTTTCGTCAGATGTCGAGGGAGGAAAACAACATCACCTTCGCATAGGTGCCGGCGCGTCCGGCGCGGTCGACTGTCCACTCTCGTGGCCATGGACGCCGCCGGGCGCATGGGACGAGGCACGCGAAAAGCCGGGCGGATGTGTGGCTTGCGACGCAAAGCCCTGGTCGTGTTCGCGGTCGTCGCGTGTGGTGTGTTTTTAGCGACCGCGTACGCGGCGAATTTTCGTCGTGGCAATCAACCCGACCTTCTGCAGTCGAGGCGTGTGCCTCCAGTAATAAATGAAAACTCGGGGGTTGTGTTGAAACACCGTATAGATACCGGGCAATTCTCACCGGCGAAACAGAGACACCACGAAGGGGACGGGCGAGCGGGTACCGTGGATGTGGCCATCGATGCGGTTGAACAAAAAGTCGATGATGCCACTGACCAAGAAACAGCAAGCGAAAATACTCCATTGACCAGAGCGGTGTCTTCCTTGAACCTCACGCCAGGCGAAACCTTGATCGCGTTGACGTTCAGCGATGTCAAAATGCTCGCCATGGTGGTGAACTGGAGCGTGCATTTGAAACAAAAAAACGTCCCGCATTTAGTCGGGGCGCTGGACGAAGAAACTGCCAAAGCGTTGACGGAACAAAACATTAAAAACTTTCGCGTGATTCTCGCCGACGCGCAGGTACGCGTTGCGCGTTTCCCAAATCAGGCGGCACACTGTTTGACCTCTAACGCTGGTGACTGTTCGGACCGATTATGGTGACTGTTTTTCATACATCGTCCAATACACATACCGATTACCCTGACTGCTGTCCATACATCGTCCAATACACATCCAATACACGCCCAACAAATGGACTAACCTTTTTCTTTCCAAAAACAGCTGGACGCCGGGTCGTCACACGGCAGCGATAACTGGAAGCGGTTCGCGGTGCGTAGGATCGCGGAGGTGAGAAACCTACTGGAACTTGGTTATGACGTGCTCATGTCGGATGCGGACGTGGTGTGGGTGAACGACCCGCGGCCGTATCTACAATGCGATGGTCGTACTGACGCGGTAACAGTTGAGACTACTGACGCGGTACCTGCCGGGACTACTGACGCGGTGACTGTTGGGACTACTGACGTGGTAACTGCCGGAACTACTGACGTGGTAACTGCCGGGACTACTGACGCGGTGACTGTTGGGACTACTGACAGTACTGGAGATACTTCAGGAAAAAATCCTCCTCACCCTTGTGTCGCCATCGCGGCCGCGGACGTGATGGTGAGCAGCGATAACTTGTCCCCCAAAACAGACGCAAAGGAGGGCGCTTCCTACGCCCGAGGCGGGGTGTTCAACACCGGGGTTGTTTTTTTGAAACACACGCGCGACGCGAAGGCGTTCGCGAAGGCGTGGCACCACTTTTTATCGGCCACGCACGGAACCGAACACCGATTCGCGCGGCTCACGTCGGACCAGCAGGTGTTCAACGCCATGACTCGACGCGAGGGGCAGTGGCCTGGGCTGGAGCTTTTGGTGCGTCACGGTAACAAGGGCGAAAAGGACTACCCTACTCGAGTTTTGATCGCCTCTTTAGGTGGAGAGAAATTCGACGGCGTCGAGAGCTTCAACCTGGGCGTTCTTCCCGTCGCGACGTTTCAACCCGGACACGTCGGGTTTTTACAGCGCGTCAATGAGATGGACGCTGAGTTGTTCCGAAATGTTTGGAGCGGTTCGGATGATGAGTCGACTGAGGAGTTGAGTGTTGAGTTGAACAACCCTGAAGGACAAAACCGGAAGGATGACAAAAACCCGGCAGGCCTCACTCCGTACTGCGTCCACGCCACGTACACGTTCGACGGAAGCACCTCGGTTGCGAAACAGTTGCGGTTCGCGGAGGTGGGGCTGTGGAGCGCCGAAGCGGGGGACGTTGCGTTCCGCGAGATGACAGGAAAGGAAAACTCGATACTCCACGAAGATGCTCGAAAGGATACTCGAAAGGATACACGGTACCTCACTTATGACGCGTCACACTCCATAGGGTCGCTGGACGTCGATTTAACCGAACCGAACATCGGCGCGCATTTGCGCCTCGGTTCCGCGCAGATTGAAAACCTGCGAGACGCGATCGCGGTTGCGAAAGTTTTGAAACGAACCCTCGCGATTCCCAGGTTCGTATTTTTTGCGTTTCCCAAATCAAAGACGACGACGACTGTTTGACCATACTCGTCCTGCGAAGGGAGCGTTACCTCCGCGGATTGGGGAGCCCGTAATAACGGTTCACCACGTACATCACAAACGCACTGTTTTATCTCTCAGCTGGTGACTGTTCAGACCGATTACCCTGACTGTTGTCCATACATCGTCCAATACATCGCGATATACATGGCACTTGGTGCCACTCGGGACTGACACCTAGTTCTACCCATCCAAACAGACCGTTTTGTCTGTGCGACAAAGTCTGGGGAGGCCACGATAACATTTTCAACTTCGGGTGTCACTACCCCGGCAGCCAAGATTCCCACCACGTACCAGGCGCGTGTCCCCTGGACCATTTTATCTCGCCGGTTGAACTTACGAAGCAAGGGGTTGTTTTCGTTAGTCTAGCCGAGCTGGGGAGTTTCCGAGTTAGGGGGGATGACATCACACACGTCGTGTCGGGGTTGGATTCGGTCGGCGCCGACGACGACGCCGACGGACGCGGCGGCGCTTCGGCTTCGGCTTCGAGCGGTTCGGAAACCGTTACGAGCGTTACGAAACAACCGTTAAGAACCGTGTTTCTGCCACATTTAGCCTCCTCTGACGAAGTACTTAGGGCGTTACTACCGATCGACACCAAAGTCATTTCGCTTTCCAACGCGTTCCAGGCTTTCGGCGGGTTTGCGGACGTTCGCGAGGCGGAGGCGTTTAACGAAAATATTGTCGAAAAAGCCTTGGCCCCGCAACAGTGGTGCTCCGAGTGCCACCCCCAAGGCTGTGTGAACTTGATTGATACGGAGACTCTCAAGCTAGGGACACTAATCCCAGTGCGTCAGGTGCACGACCAGTTCTGCGCGACGTTTGCGAAACCGGGTCCGGTGGGAGTGGCGGGTAGGTCGGGGACGAGCGAGGCGAAGGAAAAAACAACAGTTGGAGAGGAAAAGAAGACCGAAAAGAAAACACCCTCGACGTTTCTCGCGGACGACGACGGCCCGGGTTCGCCGCCGTTCGATGGCGAACTGGTCGCCGCGGGATGGTAGTGCGGAGCCAAAGGAGGACGTTTTGTTAGTCCGGAAGTTAGTTTTATTAGTGTGCGATTTTCATAAAGAACGTTCGTAACACAAGCGTGCGTAGCGCAAACTACCGTAGTTTCTTCCCAAATTCCTTCGCTTTCGCGTCCAACTCAACAACCGCCAAGGCCACTCTTCTTTTCAAGTCCTCTCTTAACCCAGGTCTGTACCCGCAAGTAAACAGCACATCCATCCACACGAACAGGGGTGCTAGGACTAGGGACTGGAACACGGAGTCGCAGATTGCGGGTTTTCGTTTTTCGAACACGTAATGGCCTGGGTAGATTTGGAGAAGCCATCCCGCCAGATGCGCCCCCAACGCCCAGCGCCACGCTGCCGCCTCCCCGACACTCCCGCGAAACCAACACGCACTTGCCCTAAGCAGCACGCCCACGCATACCAACCAAGTGATACCCGCGAACTGGTCCAGTGAGAAGTAGTAGGTGAAGTACGCGAGCACCAGGATACTCGCCCAAGAGGTCGGCACGAATCGGACCGCCCATTCTGGAATCTGACTCCTTGTCAATCTGTCGGATGACACCACCGGACTCAACTCGCAACAAATCACCAACACGGACCACGCGATTAGTGGGACGCACACCAAGTGAATCGCTTTGTTCCGGGTGTCGCGGTGGTAGGAACCGTAGAAGGTTAGCTGGTCAAGAAGGCCCATGGACCCCGAGGGGGGCGCGCGAGAAATGTGACTTCGCGGAACGAAAAGCCAGAAGAAGAGATGTCGTTTCGAAAAGAAAATTGTTGTTTTTGTGCGAGCCTCTGGATTGTGAAACTGTCTCCCTTCTCAATAGGGTATCCCTCTACTACCGTCTCGCGTACACGTTCCAAAGCGTCCCCCCGGTCAACGTGACCGGTTGTTCCACGATCACTTTTGCCGGTTCAAACCCGAACCCGTGGTCCTGGTCGGTCAACAAAGCAACGACATCCGCCAGCCCGAACCCGTTGGTTGCGAAGTCGTCGTGCACCTCCATGGCGATTTGTTTTATCACTTGTCGGTGTTTCGGTTCCACGCCCAACAGCGTGGCAAGCTCAGCTCTTTCCACGTCGATTTTTAAAAAGTCAACGACAAGTAACCCGTGGGCGTTAATCACGTCACTCACCGTGACCAAAGGACACACCACAATTTGTTTACCCCCCAGAAGGTACCGCGTGACGAGCCAGGTCGCGGCGGCGAAAATGAACTTGGCGACGAACGCGAAAACGCCTTTTCCTTTTCGCGAAAAACGCAACAGTTTCGCGCCCGGTTTCGCGAGCGGGTGCAACGAGCCTATCCTTTGACTATTTTGGTGTTCGGCACCCGAACCGGCAGCTCGGTTGTCAGAGGTAGCATCCGAACCGTCAGCACCCGAACCGTCACCTCCATTGGAACCATCACCGGGAGCATCTTCCGAACCGTCCATCCCCAGCCGCGCTTCCACGAACAGGCGGACGTTGTCGGTGACCTCGTTCGGATCTGGGGACATCGAACTCCACCCCGCGGCGCGCGGGTAAAACGTGAAGGTCGCGGCGGTTTCAGTCCCGTCGCCCACCCCCACGTTGTACGCGGTGACGGACCCAACACCGCGTTGGTTCGATCCCGGGGGATTAACAACTCCGCCTTGTTTTTCGGCAGCGACGCTTTCTTTTTCTTTTGCAGTAAGACTACCACTGCTCTTTGTGTTAGTGCGCCGCAAAACCCCCTCCGCGGCGCTCGCATGGAAACACGCGACGTCGCGCTTTTCAGAAGTATTAAAATTTTCGTCATCAGTTTTTTCAGCACCACCGAAAGCGTGTTTCAAGTTCGTGGCCAACGCGTCGAACGTCTTCGGGATCGGTTCCAAAACGAAAACCTTCCCTTCCGTCGCAATCGCCGACGCGAACAACGCGAACAAACCGATGTTTCCCCCGACGTCGATTATCGTTGAGTTGTTTTCAATTCGCAACCCGTGCCGCCGGTAACAATCGTCCCGAAAAATCTCGTCGTACAGAAACTGCACGTCCGGTTTGCTCACGAACTTCACCCTTATCCCGTTTGGCAGGGTGGCGAAGTTTTCGGGGGATTTGTGAAACGTGCACGCCCCGGACGTTTTCGGGGCTTCACGGGAGGTAGCACTAACGGAGGTTCCGTCGCCGGCTTCACGGCCGGTATCACCGGTACCACGGACGACACTCGTGTCACAGGTACCACGGACGACACTCGACGACGACGACGTACGTACCGCACGTCGCACCGTGCTTCGTAAAGGTCTCCGCGCTCGCGTTACCAAAACGCGATTGGTACACATGGCACTACCTCGAAACGATGGCGCCGATGGCGCCTGCTCCGTTTGGAATCTGTTTCCGCCTCGACCGGTCACCGACACTCCGGTCACCGCCGGCCGCCGTGTTACGAACGCGCCGCGTAACGACGACATGGCGACGACGCGGACGGGCACGCAGACCCGGCGTCAACGTGCGGTGCGCGGTGCGGAGTGCGCGACGAGACAGAGTCATCAGGAAGAGAGGCAGGCACGAGAGATTTCACAAAAAGAGTTTGCCACGTCAGAGAGCAGATCTGGAACGGAACGCTTAACAAAGGAGGGCGGCGCACAGTTCGGGACACACACACGATGTCCGCGGTTGCTCGGTCGCCACTTCCAACGACGAGTGCGGTCGCATCGAGACCGTCCGCGAGGCGCGGCACGGCACTCGGCGAGGCGTGCCCTAACCGAGCACCTGTTAACTGCAGCCGGGCGTTGTTCGCGTTTCGCAGCAGATGTGACTCCAAAGGTAATCTTCACCTCGGTGTCGTCCGTGCCGCGGCGGCGGATGATGCCGCTGAAACGTCCCCAAGCCCCACAAGCCGCGATTCCGTGAAACAACGCGCCAACGCGATGCGTGTGAAGCAGTTGAAGAGTTGCTTGGGGTACATGGGCATCAGCAACGCTGCATTTTTCGAAAAGGGCGAACTGGTAGACGCGGTGATCAAGGGATGGGAAGAAAAACTCAAGCGCTCCACCAGCGTACCCCTGCGCCAAATCGTGGGCATGCCTGGGAACCCACGGGCGGGTTACGTGTTAGTGACGTTGGACTGCGGCGACGATTCGGGATTCGTGGATTTCCTCATCGACACCGGCGCCACGACCGCTTTGATATCGCCAAAACTTCGCGAAACGCTGGGTTCTAATCGATGCGCGGACGGCGCCGCGATAAGAGGCTTGGGCTCCATGGGCGAGACGATTCGCCAGAAAACCACGATTTCGGGGTTATCCCTAGGGTCGCTTGAGTTAGCTAACCTTAGCGCGGTGGTCACGGATTTGTCCGCCACCGGGTTACCCGCGGTGGTGGGCGGGATGCTCGGGTTGAGTTTTTTGGAGAAATTCGAAACGGAGTTTGACTTTACGAACAAGACGTTGAGTTTCCACAAGCCTGGAACCATCGGAAGCGGCGCCGTGGACGTATCAACCTTAGTAGAAGTCCCTTTGAAAACACATCCCACGGGTTTGAAAACAGTGCGGTGTTCGCTCAATAATTCAAAACCGTTCGACGCCGTCGTGGACGCCGGGAGTTTCTTTTCCGTGGTGAATTGGTTAGCGGCGGATTCGGGTAAGGGCCTTTGCTCGATTACCCTGCCTGTTTACTCACACAAGTTCCTCCACATCACGACCGACTGACCCTTTCGGCTTTCATCGTGCCAGGAGGCGTGTCCCCCGACAGCGACTCTGTCACGAAAAGCGCCATGACCGCGGTGGGCGTGGACGGCCGGACCATGACCATGAGCACCGCGGCGTTCGATTTGGAAGTCGTTGGGGTGTCTTCTGGGGGCGAAAAGGAAAGCGGATTCAAATCAAACTACAAAGGGCAATGTTGCATCGGGGACCTGCCCGCGTTCGCTGCGCTCGGCGCCGAGAAAACGCCCTTCATGTCAATGGGTTTGGACGTGTTAGGCCGCGGGCGGACCGTTTTGGATTTAAAAAATAACAAGTTATACCTCACCCCGGGAGGGGCGGTGGATGGGGGGTACGTGTAACGGGTAGCGGGTGCCTCGATTGGGAAGGTAGCACATGAAGTACCTTGTGAAGTTTTAAAAGAAAAACAGTCGGTGTGTGATCTGTTGTGAAAACAAACGTCCTCGGCGTGCTATTCGCGCGCCGCTTCGCGCAGATCCTTACAGGTTCCGCAACTTCGTTTCAACTTGCCGTGCGGGCAGGGGTTGCACTCCGCACAACTGTGTTTCAGCCTGCCGTGAGGGCAGCCGTTGCACTCCGCGCAGCTGCCTTTCACTTTGCCGTGCGGGCAGGGGGTGCACTCCGCGCAGTTGCTTCTCAGTTTTGCGTGAGGGCAGGGGGTGCACTCCGCGCAATTTTGTTTCACCTTGCCGTGGGGGCAAGGGGTGCAGTCCGCGCAGCTGCATTTCAGCTTGCCGTGCGGACACGGGTTGCACTCCGCGCAGCTGCTTTTCATCTTGCCGTGGGGGCAGCCCTTGCACTCCGCGCAGCTGTATTTCACCTTGCCGTGAGGGCAGGGGTTGCATTCCTTGCAGCTTTGTTTCTGCTTCCCGTGAGGGCAGCCGTTGCACTCCACGCAGCGGTGTTTCAGCCTGCCGTGGGGGTAGGGAGTGCACTCCGCGCACTTGCATTTCACCCTGCCGTGGACGCACCCGTTGCACTCCACGCAGCTGCCTTTCTGCTTGCCATGAGGGCATCCATTGCACTCCGCGCAGCTGCATTTCAGCTTGCCGTGGATGCACCCGTTGCTCTCCGCACAGCAGCCTTTCCGCTTGCCATGTGCGCACCGCTTCATTCGCGCACCTCGACGCCCGCGAATACTATCAGCGCGTTATCCGCGCGTATATACCGTCCCATGCGCGCCTCGTGTGCGGCGTCGCAGAAGTGGAGGGTGAAGCCGTGGAGGTGCGTTAATCTACTTTAAGAAAAGGGCACACGCTTCAAAATAATCCACTCGCACGCACGCGGCGTCCCTGAGGCGCTTGGGTTGGAGTCAAGTGGAGGCGTGTTTGCGGTAAGAGGGGGGTGACGTACGACCCCGACGCGTCGATGTCCACCACCACCGTCTCCCCCGAACCCACGACAACCAGACGCGTTTCGTCATCACACAGCGCAGATTCGTCGGTTTCGTCGCAAACCAGGTTGCGAAATGAGACGACGACGCACCACGCCCACGCCCCGAATCACCGGGACAAGGAACTCGAGGCGCTTTGTTTAAGGCACAGCAGCCGGCACGAAGCCGCCCCGCAAAACCACGACGTGCTTTATGCCTGGGGCTTAGCCCTACAGGAACAGGCGGAACGGTGGGAGTCGCGACGGGAGGTGGGCGGGTCGTCCGAGGCGCAACTAGCGTCTGCATCGAGTTTCAAAAAAGAATCATCGCAACCCTTTGACAAGAAGCGCGAAGCGTACCTCACCGAGGCGTGCCAAAAGTACACCCTCGCGACGCAAATAAGGGGCAAGTTCCCCAGCGCGCTTTATAATCATGGCATCGCGCTAGGCGACTTGGCCAGGCTGGTCGGGTCGCGAAGCACGAGCGAGGCGCGGGTTTTGTGGAGCGAAGCGTGCGGGAAATACTCAGAAGCGGTGAAAGCAGCGATTGGGGATGATGAATCTAATCATGATGACTTGGTACGGAGTGGTAGCGACGACACCACGGGTGACGTCAGCGAAGGTACTGCTAACGGTACTGCTACCAGCCGTAAAGCAATGACAGGTACTGCTACCGGCCGTAAAGCAGCGACGAATTCGGGAAGCACCCACGATTTTTCCGCGGACACCACGCGGGCATTGAACAACTGGGGTTTGGCGTCGCAGCAGCTGGCGGGTGTTTCTTCTGACAGCACTTCGCGAATCACGAACCTACTAACCGCGGCGGGTCGGTTCCGCGCCGCGCTGAACCTCGATCCGGGTTTTCACCGCGCGTGTTACAACCTCGGGACCGTGATGTTCGCGTTGAGCGAACTGGCGTTGCGGCGCCAACGAAAGCTCGAGGGCAGTGGTGGTGCGGAGGAGCGGTTGAAACTTGAGAAGGCGACAGTTGACGCGACCCGGAACGAAAGCGTGTGGAGTGGGGTTCTCGGGGAAACCGCGCCGAGCGACTGCGCGTCCCTGCGAAGCGCCGCGGCGGCGTACATCGCGATCGCGCGCGCGTCGGTTTCGGGAGGTGGTGACGGTGACCAATCAGCACGCGGTGACAAAGACGGCGACCAATCAGCACGCGGTGACGAACACGGCGACCAATCAGCACGCGTCGCGTATGCAAACGCGCTGCGAATGGTGCGATTGTCGTTGCCGAAGCCGTGGTTGAGGGTTGGGTGGTTGGGTGTTGATCGCGGCGGTGGCAGAAATGAATGGAGCCGCACTCATGACTCCTCCAATGTAAAACCGAAACAGTTCGCCCTGAACGGCGTCACTTTCGGAGTCGTGGATGTTCCCGGGACTAGACTTACCACGGGTGGTACTACGGGTGGTACTGCTACTGCTACTGCTACTGCTACTGCTACTGGTGCTACTAGCGGAACTGCTAGTACTACTACTAGTGGTACTACTAGTGGTACTGCTAGTACTACTACCCCGAATCTTTGGAGTGCGCTGGACACGCTGGATCCCAAAGAGTTCTTTGTACGAAACGACTCGAAACAACACGATGATGTCATCGACGATGTCGTCGGTACCGACAAAATTTCAATCCCCCTAGCCTCCATCCAGCGCGTCACACGCACCACGGACGTCACCGGGCCTCCCGGGTTTGGGTTTTCAATCAGGACGGGCAGTGCCAGGGGTACCTGTTCCGAAATTTGGTTCGCGGCGGCGACGGAGGCGGATCGGGACCTGTGGGTGGACGTGATTTCGCTCGCCGCTTCGCTCGCTACACGAAACCAGGGAGGGAATCTGGAAAACGAACTCGCATCACACGGTTGAGTGCACTGAAAGTCATGTGCGTAAGTAGTAGGGGATGTGAGCAAACAGCATCATCAAACGTGGTTGCTTCTGGAAAGATGGAAAACTTAATCTAGACTCCAACGCGGTCATTGTCTAGCTATAGTTGTTTCTAGACCCAATATTACAAAGTAAGAAACGCTAATGACGCACCTAAACCACCCGACGAACGAACCACCTTTCTTCCCGCCCGCCCACATGCTCCACGGGCGATTCATTCTACCACGCAGTCAGACCCCGTCGCGAGCCCCATTTGTTTCATCTTCGCCGCGCAGCAGTCGCACTTGGGGGGGGCTACGAACTGTTGCCAGCCGTCCAGCGCGTCGCCCGCGGCGTATACTTGATCGAGACCGCGTCATTGGTTCGTGTCGTTCGGACTCGTGAAACCGCTCGTGAAGTCTAGCATGTACCCCACTCGCCCGTCCGTCATGCTTGTTGTGGTGAGCACCACGTTCTGCGACGCGTCCAGAATCTCGACGTATAACCCGATGGCTCTGTCGTACAAACCCATGTTCTAGTACAGGAAGATACCTCCGATCTGCTTCTCCTCGCCCAAGTCAACCATCACCCATCCCCCGTTGCTGGTGTGACACAACGTGCTCAAATCGTTATCCACCAAGCCAGCGGAGGTACCACCCCACCCTTCGGCACTGGAGGTAGCGGGTTTTTGGAGCGCCAAGTTCGTGTCAAGGTCGCCTGGTTTCCAAACTATCATCTCAGAGAAATGGAGGTACGACGTGTCCAGGATCAGCCGTACGTATCGACCGATCAGCTGTGCGTGTGCGAACTGGACCGGCACCAAGAGCAACACTAGAAGCGCAATTTGCCGTATAAGGTACGTGGGCATGTCGTGTTTCTCGAATGTGCGAAACGACTTAGTGTCCCCAAAAACCCTTCACGGTGTGTATGCGCTGACACGTGCGTATTCACCGCGGCTCGCACGAAACAAGAGTGAAAGTGGAAGGTCGGGCCAGAGCTCACGTACGGGAGGGACCGTGCATGCACGGTAGAGGCGGGAAGAGTGACTCGAAGACACGAGTCTTGGACTTAAGACACAAAAGTCTGCTGGGGGAAAATTTAATGAGTCTCTCTCTGGTCTCTTTGCGCTTCCACGACACCGCCGCAAAAGCGCGCCCTGGCGCGCTTTTCGGGCCCTATCGAGATTTGGTTTTGATAGGATGTTTTGGTTGTGGCCGACCCCCCTCTTTTTTGGGGGGTCGTAACCACGCCGTTCTCCACCCGCCTCTTCAGAACGCGGCCACGCTGTCGCTTTTCGCCCAAATTCTGTCTCGGCATTTCCCGTGGGAGAGTAAGTGAAGTTAACGCGCCGTCGGCGTCACGCAACAATCACTTCGCACGGCCCCGGGTGACGCCTTTCCATCACCACCCGTTGGAGCCCAAACAGAACCGTCGTAGCGCATACGGCTCGACAGGGCAAACAGGTCGTCGCCGGAGTCCAAACCGACTCGACGCGAACCAGGGACTCGGGAACACGGAAGGTACGACGACGCTTGAAATGTAATCATCTAGTCTAATCAGCCTTCAAAAACGCGCATCGCCTCGCCTTTTGTTGCCGTGTTGGCGATGGCCGGCCTCGGCGCGCGGCGTGACGCGCGCGCGGGTTTTTTCAGGTTGCGCGCTCGTACACGCATCTGCACGACCAGACGCAACTTCCCGGAAACTCGCTGACCGTGTTAATCCCCACCGCCATCCCCCACGCAGTCGTCTCGCGTGACTGACTGACAAGCACGGATATTCCGGTCGTGTCTCGTTGCCACTAAAATGAGCGTCCCCACCAAACGCGGCGACTCGGGCAGGCGACGCAGCGCGCTTACCAGCGCGTTTGAGGAACTCGCGTTGTGCGCGACACAGAAAACAGTCGAGGTACGTGTTTTGGTAACTTGAACACGGTTCAAACGGTGGACCAAGACGGCGTGGTCGGGCGTCGATCCCGTCCGTCCCCACGGGCACAAATCGATTTCACGCGCAAAACGAAGCGCGTTTTTTCATTTCCACAAACCGTGGACTAATTGCGCATACGATACTTACGATACTTCATCTCATTTAATCAATAATCAAATCAATCAACCGAACAGGGCGAAGAGTTCAGCGCGTACGTGCAAGTGGACCGGTCCAGCGTTGACAACGGTTCATCAGGTGGTTCGCTCCGGGGTCCTTCGTTTGGGAGGCACGCGTTTGGGGGCGCGACCGGGAGTCGGGATTCGTGTAGCTCCAACTCGATAACCGTGGAGAGTGAATCGCTTGGAAGGCAACACGGATCGTTCAACGCCCTTTCGTTTCTTCAAACCGGCGACTTTGATAGGGACGCGTCTTCTTCTTCACCGGGTGGTGACACACACAACTCTATGGGAATACGCACGAACGTTTCACTACGCGTTACCCCGTTCGAGTTCACAAACGGCGAGAGCGACTTCACGGACCCTTTGCCGAATGAGATGAGCTTTCTGTATGGATCCTTCGCGGATGGCGACGGCGACGCGCAAAGCGACGGCGGGGGTAAAGGGACGGAACCGCGACGAGGCTTTGCGATACCGCAAGGTCATCAGAACCCCAATGCCGCGTCCCTTCCCACGCAGTTCCAATTGCCCCCGCGGGTCGTGGTGGTGCACGGCGTCGGGGACGCCGACGACGACTGCGCCGCGAGCGCGGGGCGAAAACAAAGAGGGTCGTTTTCGTCCTTGCTCCTGTTGGAAGCGCACGAACTCAGCACGGGGGGGGACGGCTCACCCACGCACTTCCGAGGAGGGATGCAGGGACATTTGGAAGAGGAAAAGGGCGTGGGGTACCGGAGGCCTGTGTCTATGCTGCCTGTGTCTGCGTAGGGGGGACTGTATCATGGAGCATAGGGGGGAGGGACTGTATCACGGGCGCACCGTACTACGCGTCCTATATAGTGCCCCCTACGCGTCCGCTATCATTTCGCACGGCGGGCGCACGTAGCTCGAGGCGCCCGCGATCGCGCGATATTCATTAATTCTTTGCACTTGTACCAGTAGCACCATATCAACACTCGTAGAGAGTTATTAATATACTAACACGTTTTAACTAAATACACGAACACACTTTTTTTCTTTCGAACATCGAGCTAACTAGTGCGGCTAGATCCTAGCCTGTAAACAGTTTGAGTTTGGTACCTGACTCAGTATTTCGAGTAAGTCACTTCTACTCTCTGTTGTTTATCCTAGTGCAAATTCCCGGCTATCCACTGCCGGGCGGTAGGCGTTGGTAAAGAAAACTGTATTCTTTCACCGCTGTTGTCCACCTGTGTGAGGGATGGGAGTGGAGGAGGTGTTATGTGTCTTCGCTTTCTCGACGCGTTCGTGTTGTGTGCTTTTTCATCACACTTGGTCATTAGTATCTCTTTGGTTTTCTCAAGTTTTTATACACGAACACACAAAAATTTGATCATCGTATTAGGATCTGCGCGACCTCTTTAGCGTTTCGTGGAAGAACAAAACCTATACTACCTCTCTACGCCTTCGCCAACGCTTTCATCGTTTCTAGCCGCTCCGTCACCGACTTCAGTCGCTCGTTAAGTTCGTCCAGCTCTCCTTGCGACTTCGCCACGACGTCCGCCGGGGCTTTCTCTATGAACTTCGGTGAGCCAAGCCGTCCCGCGAGACTCGCGATTTCCTTTTCCAGTTTACCACTCTGTTTCTGCAAGCGACCACTTTCCTTCACCGGGTCCACGATACCCGCGAGGGGCAGGTAAACGGAAACGCCCTCGGCGACGACGGTCAGGACGTACGACGCGGGGTGCGCGATCGCGTCTTGTGGCACCGTGGCGGTGATTAAACAAGCCCCCTCTGTTTCCATATCGAGCCTCGCTAAGCTCGCGATGGTGTTCAGTTCCTTTTGCAGCGTTTCTTTTGTGGTTTCGTCGCTGACCACGACGACGCCTGATTGTGAACGAAAAAGTCAGTCTTGTATATCGCGATGTATGGACAAACAGTCAGAGGGAATAGTCCCTTCTGGTACGAGTATGGGCAATCAGTCAGTGGAGTGTGGTGGGTGGGAAAGGCCCTTACCCGGAATCCGAGTCGCCGGTTCCACCGCGTACTCCGCGCGGGCGTTCCTTGTGAGTGCGAAAGAAAAGTGTCAGTCGCGAGTCGGCCGGGTGTACTGTATGGGGGATTGGGGTCCGAGTAATCGGGCCTCCACAGGGCACTTGTGATGCATGTAGTAGTTGCAGTAGTACTGCATACATCACGAGTACTGGCAATGCTACGTACATCACGAGTAGTGCGCTCAAACAGGGTCTGTAAACAGTGTGCCGCCTGATTTGGGAAAGCCCCAAAACGTACCTGATGGCTCTCACGATTTGTTGCGCCAGCTCGAACTCGGCGACTGCTTTTTCGTCCCGTCCTAAACCCAACTCCGGCCAATCGCACATCATCAGCGTCTCTCCCCGGTGCGGTAACGACCGCCACACCTCTTCCGTGACATAAGGCATGAACGGGTGCAGCAGGGTTAACGTTTGCGTCAACACGTGAAGCGCCACGGCTTTGGTGAGCTGTTTTTCTCCCTCGTCGTCGCTGTACAACCGCCACTTCGCGCTTTCGATGAACCAGTCCGCGAAGTCGTCGTAGAAAAACGAGTACAAGGACCGACCCGCTTCGCCGAAGTCGTGTCTGTCGTGCGCTTGCGTGACGTGGTCGGCGGTTTGTCGCAACTTCGAGACGATCCAGGCGGACGGGAGGGGAAGTTCCCTTTCGATACCGTTTTTGTCCAGCTCACCAATCGCCTCCGCTTCCGATACATAAAAGAAAGTGTCAGTCTTGTATGGGCAAACAGTGTTCCTGGATTTGGGAAAGCCCCAACACGTACCTTCGCGCACCAGCGCCAGCTTCTCCACATCACTCATCCCCTCCAAGGAAAACAAAACGAACTTCCCCGCGTTCCATATTTTGTTCGTGAAGTTCCGGTTCGAGGCGAGGCGGTCCATGTTTAGGTTCAGGTCCTGGCCAGCCGCGGTGCCGGTGGCTAACGTGAATCTCAAAGCGTCGCATCCCTGGTCGTTAATCACGTCTAAAGGATCGACAACATTTCCGAGACTCTTACTCATTTTTCGCCCCTTCTCGTCCTTCACCAATCCGTGTAAAAAAACCGTCTTGAACGGCAGCTTACCAGTCATCCCGTAACTCAACATCACCATCCGCGCCACCCAGAAGAACAAAATGTCGTGCCCGGTTTCCATCACCGTGGTCGGGAAGAACTTTTGGAAATCTGAGACGAATAAAAGAAAGCGTCAGTGTTGTATGGGCAAACGTGCAGGCGGGATTTGGGTTCCTGAAATACGAACCTTCCGCTTCTTCGTTCGGCCAGCCCAGGGTACTGAAAGGCCACAACCCACTCGAAAACCAGGTGTCTAACACATCCTCTTCCTGGTAAAGGGTTAGGGAGGAGCCATACGTGTCGCCGTGCGCTGCTTTTGCTTTTTCGTACGCCTCGGTTTCGCTTTTAGCGACGACGTACACCGAGCTGCTTCCTTTTCCCGCGCCGCTCCGCGCGGCTTTCAGCGCCTCCGCATCCGCGTGTACGTAATACACCGGAATGCGGTGTCCCCACCAAAGCTGCCGTGAAATACACCAGTCACGGATGTTGGAAAGCCAGCTCCGGTAAATCCCCTCGAACCGCTGCGGGACGATTCGCAGCTCGCCGGTCGCGTTCGCCTCCTTGCGCGATTGTAAAGGAAAAGTGTCAGTCGGGGGGTATGGGCAATCAGTGTCGGGGGAACGTGGTGGTGAGTGGGAAAGCCCCTTACCAGCGCCGGTTTCGCCATCGTTTCCATCCGGCAAAACCACTGCTCCGAAACAAGCGGTTCGATCACCTCGCCGCCGCGTTGCGAACGCGGAACCCGAGTTTCATACGGAATTTGCTTTCGCGCGACGCCGCTGCGAGTCGGAAAGAAAAAGGTCAGTCTCTTCCGTGTTACCGTGTATCGCGATGTGTGGACAAACAGTCACCAGTGTTGCAGGTGAAACCGCGCGTTTGTGTTGTGTGTGGGATACTTCCCTTTAACGACGACGACGACGACGACGACGACGACGACGACGACGACGACGACGACGACGACGGCGGACGTCGTCAAAGAAGGGCATCAAACAGCCGGGGCCTGGATTCGGGAAACGCCCAGACAGCCGTACCTGGCTTCCATGTCTTGCCAAATTCTCGTCCTGCACTCGAACCGGTCCAACCCTTCGTAAACGCCGCACTTCTCGTTCATGCTCCCGTCTTTGTTCATGATGTTGATCGTCGCCAAGTCCCTGCGTTTTCCCATTTCGTAATCGTTCGGGTCGTGCCCGGGGGTCACTTTCAACGCGCCCTGAGAATGTAAAAAAGAAATGTCAGTCCCGTGTGGGCATGCAGGGAGGCGAGATGTGGGGGGTGGGAAATACGTACCGTTCCGAAGTCTATGTCAACATACTCATCTCCTATGATAGGGATGCTTCGCGGCGGGTCGCTGAACGGCACGACGCATCTTTTCCCGATCAAGTGCTTGAACCTTTCGTCGTGTGGGTTCACCGCAACGGCGGTGTCGCCTAAAATGGTCTCGGGCCTCGACGTCGCGACTGGCAGGAACGCGTCGTTTGATTCCTCGCCATCCCCATCCTCGCGTTGCACCGGGTAGTTGAAGTAATAAAGCACGCCGGGTTCGTCCGTGTACTCCACCTCCAGATCGCTCACCGCGGTTTGCAGTTTCGGCGCCCAGTTCACCATGTACGTGCCTTTGTAAATAAGGCCGTCGTCGTGTAGTTTTATGAACGCCTCTAGGACGGCTTCGGAGAGGCCTTCGTCTAGCGTGAACCGTTCCCTGGACCAATCGCAAGAAGCGCCTAACCGTTTGATTTGGTTACTGATTCGCCCGCCGTACTCTTTTTTCCACGCCCACGTCCTTTCCTCGAATTTCTCCCTGCCGAGGCCTTCCCGTGTCAACCCCTCCCTCTCCAAAGCTCGCTCCACCACCAGCTGCGTGGCGATCCCGGCGTGGTCGGAGCCGGGAAGCCACAGGGTTGGTCGGCCCCGCATGCGCGCGACCCGCGCCATGACGTCCTGTAGGGTCACGAACATGGCGTGCCCCATGTGCAGCGCCCCGGTGACGTTTGGTGGGGGCATTGCGATGCAGAACGGGTCGCCTGTTGCGTTCGGGTCGGGCTGGAAACACCCGCGCGATTCCCACCAGTCGTACAGCCGCGTCTCCGTGTCACCATGCTCGAAGTTTTTGGGCAAACTGGCGTGGTTCGCACCCGGCACCACGGTGCTCTTGTCCACGCTAGGGCCTGCAGCGGTGGAGGAGGACGCGCCGCAGCGCACGCCCAATACATGTCTGGTGACAGGCAGGCGCGGGGCGGTGCGGAACGCCTTCGCGGCGCGCGCCGTGCGCGTCGCGAGCGCGGCGGGTCTCAGCGCGAGCATCGGAGAGAGGATAACGCGAATCTAAAAACGTGTTCTGTTTCGCGCGGCGCCCGCAAGGTGTGGAACCACGGCACACAGGGGCACGCGACGAGACCGGGGAGAAACGCGCGACGTGCGTCTCGTGTGAGGCGTGACGCGCGAACCACTTGAGACGGGGAATCAGTTGGTGACCGTGGCGCAGAAAAAGCGACGCGAGTCGCGCAATGGACACGTCGATCGACGCCGACTTTTTCAGGGTTTGTTTTCTGCGGGATCGCCGCGCGCCAAGAAAGGAAATGCGCTCTCGGAATGCGCTCCCGTAATCCGGTGCTCTCGCCGTGCGTGTAGCCACCCACAGCACGTCGCGTCGTCCCACGAGGCGGTTCGACGTGCGTGCGGTTCGGGCCAACAGTCTGGAGGGCGGCTGACCCGGCGGTGGTGGTGTCGGTGGCTCGGGAGACGCACGTGGCGAGGGGGTGATTGACGAGTTGAAATTGGATTGGGGACGATCGATACTGTTAGTTCTTTCGCTGCATTCCATCAATCCACACCACGCGATGGCGTCCCCCGGTAGCTCTCGTCTCTCCGCGCTTCACACCGCCGCGGCCCGGGGAAACCTCGCTGCGATGAGGTTGGTGCTGGAGCACGGCTCCATCCGGGATGCAGAGGACGGCATCGACGCGCGTTCCACGGACACAAACGGGGATACCGTGTTGCACGTCGCCGCGGCGCATTCGCGATGGCCGGTGGTGTCCTGGCTCGTGGCGAACGGCGGCGGTGACCCTGACATACGAAACGTCGCCGGGCACACCGCGCTTGAATCGGTGCCCACGGCTGAGGGCAAGGACGTGTACGTCGCGATTCTGGGAAGAGCGGTGTCGCCGCGGGCGAAGCGGACGGCGCGGAGAATAGCGGCATCGCCGGAAACGACAAATTGGAAGGAGTTGCAGACGACGACGAATGCCGAAAACAGCGGGGTTCCGGAAAAACAACCCCCCCCCCCGGGCTCGAACCGCGAGTCGGTTTCCCCCAGTGCGGCGTCCAAGCCACTTGAGGAGCAAACACTTCAAGGCTACCCGTCCGCGAATTTGGAACAAACGCTTCGGTTCGACTTGCACGAAGCGCGGCGGTCGCTTCGGGATTTTGGAAGCGACGTTTCCGGAACGCCGCGCGAATCCGAGACTAGATACTCACCTGTTACAAAAACACAGGTGGTAAGGCGCCACCCAGGGGAACGCGACGTCCCGGAAACCCCAGGGACGATGCGTAAGGTTTTGCGACATCTGGACCGACGAGCGCGCGCGATTGAGACTGATTTTGACGAAAGCGTTTCGTTCGGCGACCGAAGCGACGGCGACGACGACGACGGCGGCGACGGCGTCTCCGCGTTCGTTCCCAAAAGCCTACTGCGACGTGCCGCAGTTGAAGTGCGCAGAGTGAATTGTGAGTTCAAGAAAGAACGACTCGATAGAATTCGAACCGAAGAGGCGCTGGCCGTGTTAAAGGAAACTAACCACTCGTGGGAGGTGCGCGCGTTAGCCGCCGAGTCTGCGATTAATACCGCGTCGTACGAGAAAGTTTCTGTGAGTTTGGCGTTGGCGCAGGTTACAGGCGAGAAGGACTCTGTGGTTAAACAACTTGAGCTGCGGAATTGCGAGTTGCGAGAGTTGCGGGTGTCGTGTGACAAACAGTCACAGAGCACAACCACCTGTGAGTCGGAAAATTCACGACTGACTGCGCAGCTGGAGCGTGCGTTGAAAAACGCGAAAAACGAACACGAGCTTCGCTGCGAACTCGAGGTGGCTCTCGATACGTGCGAGACGCAGGTAAGTATTTCCCAATCACCACATTCAGCCTCTGCGATTGCCCATACGAGACTGACACTTTCTTTTTTATCTCTCAGCTAGCGGATGAACGAGGCGCTCGAAGGGACGCGCAGACGGTTTCGTCCTCGAAGGCCATGGACGCGGATGACGCGTTAGCGGAAGTCACCGCGAGTAAGAGGCGGGAGGAGGTTTTGACGTCGAGAGCGGTTGAGGCTGAACGAGCGGGGGCGGTTTGTCAGGGACGGCTGGAAGAAACTAGAAAAGCGTTGCGAGACGCGGAAACCGTGATCCGGGAGTTGCGGGTCGACTTGGGTGAATCGAAATCGGTTAGCGAAATCGCGACCGGTACCGCGGCGACCGCCACGACGCAGTGCGAAGGTCTGTTAACTCAACACAAAACGCTTTTGGTGAAGTTACAAAACGCCGAGCGCGAGCGCGAGGAAACGAAAAACGCGCTGGCGAGTTTGACGGAAACGTTTTTGACCACGAAAACTTCCAACGAAAAACAGTCACAAGCCGCCCAAGCCGACGCGAAGGCACAAGCAAACAGGGCAAATCAAGAGCTCGTGCGCGCGCGAGTTGACAGGGACGCGTATTGCGCCGAGTCGGCCGAGTCCCGGGTTACAATCGTCGAGCTCGAGTCAAACCTGAAACAGTTGAAAGAAACCAACGAGTCAAAACTTTCACGGTTGACCGAAACTAACCAAGCGTTGATTGACCAGACGAAAGGGGTTTTGCAGAAGCGCGGCGCGGACGAGGAGGCGCGACGGGTTTTGGCGCTTGCGAAAATCGGCAGGCGTTGGCGGAACAACACAATCGCCGCCGCGTTTGGGAAGTGGGTTGAGACTGTTGATGAAACGAAACGAGTTCGAGTCGCGATGCGACGGGTTGTCACGAAGTTCGCGCGGCGAGTGGAAACCGCCGCCTTTGCCAAGTGGAGGCACGAAGCTGCGTCCGCGAAACGAAAGAGGGAGGACGAGAAGGCCTCGAAGGCGAAGACCAAAAAGCTCGCGGAGACCAAGAAAAACAAAGCGGAGTCGGAAACGGCTTTGCACGAACGGCTGCTAAAGCGAGCGGTCGCTAAGATCTTCGGGAACAGGCGCACGAAGTGCTTCCACAAATGGCGCGGGTTGGTGGAGACGAAGAAACGGGAACTCGCGTTTGGCCAAAAAGTTGGTAAGAAATTAAACTCGCTGCGCTTGAAAGGCGCTTGGAACGATTGGCTTTTGGTTTTGGACTGTGAAAAACACGAAACCCAAATTGTGGAAAACGCGACGCGAAGGAATTTGATCGCGCACGCGCGTCGGATGCTGGTTAGGTGGTGTGACACCACGCGCGCACGCGACTTGATGCGGCGAAGAATGAAAGTAGTGGTGGGCAAGTTCCGGTTCCGGGAAAAGCAAAGTGCGTTTGTGCAGTGGAGCGCAAACGTTTACGACTCGACGGTTCGCAAACGCGTCGCGGACCGGGCGTTGAAACGGTGTGACGAAAAAAGGTTGCGGAAATACTGGGTTTGGTTTTCTTGTGCTGCGCAGCAACAGCGTCGCGAGAATGTGTTCGTCGCCAGGGCGATTAGTCGCCGAAACAAACAAACCGTTTTCGCCGCACTCGTGGCGTGGGTGATGACGACGCAGGACGAACACGCGCGGCGCGTCGCGACGGGGCGATTTCTGGCGAAACGGAAACGGCGCGTTACGCAATCAGTCTTGAAAGAATGGCACGTCGAGTTGGTTAGGGAAAAAAAACTCGCGGTCGCCGCGTGTCGGGTCGAAAAAGCGCTCACGAGACGAAAACTGGTTTCCGCGTTCGACACGTGGACGTGCGAGACCCTGGAACTGAAGGCGACACGGGTGATTCGGGAAAAACAAAAAACGCTTTTGGAGTTGACGTCGCCGAAACACCACCAAAATCCTGTTTCTCCAAACGCGCCGCGAGGACTGTCTCTTCAGGGGAGCTCCCCTGGAGTAACTCGGTCGCGTAAAAGCTTCGGTGCCGGCCAGACTAGGGAGTCGCAAGGTCTCCAAGGCGGTGAGTTAACCTTGAGTCAATCAGGAGGGACGCACTTGGAGCCGGTCGCGTGCGCCGCGGAGCTTTCGTGTCCGTCTGATTTTTCGGACAGTTCTTTTTCGGCGAAGGACACGCGGTTGGCGCGAATCGGCGACTTTCTCGCCGCGACGCGAAGGCGTTACTTAAAACGGTCGTTCTTTAGTCAGTGGCGTGTTGAGACACACAAACACGCGCTTTGCGCTGCGAAGGAAAACGTGAAGGAACAAGAGCTGGAAGCTACACGAGTGTTGACGGAAGAACTGGAGGAGGTCAAATCCGAACGCGGCGTCGTGCTTGCACGAGTTACGATTTTGGAAAACGAGCTGATATCCGAAAAAGCAAACGTCGCATCGCTAAAGTCTTTCGCGGAGACCTCCAAGCAACAAATCCAGCGCGCCAAGGTTTCTGTTGCGGAGAACAAGACGTTGTTGGCACAACTAGCAACCTGCGAAACGGCCAGGAAAACGGCCGAAATCGCGTTTCGCGGGGTAGCCGTGGAGGTTTCCAAACACAAGCGGTTCGTGGAGGGGTTCAGGAAGGAAAAAAAGGAACTCAAGGTACGTAGTGCGTTTCCCAAATCCCGCCTCCCTGTTTGCCAATACAAGACGTTAACCACTTTCTTTGTTTGGTGCCAGATGGAAACGAAAAAGGTTTCGCAGGAAAAGGAGGTTTTGTCCAGTTCTTTAAAGACTTTGGAGACGCAGAGACGTGCTCTTGAAGCCCACCTATCCGAAGCGACTGAAAAGATTGTTTCCATAAAGCTCGCGAAACAAGCGTCAGCGAAGAAGCACGCGCAAAAAGTGGCGATCGTGGTCGCCGCGAACGGCGCGATGAAAAGTGAAATCGCGACGTTACGCGAAGGTACGCGTTGGCCTTTCCCCAATCCCGCCTCCCGACTGTTTTACCGAAGCTGGTGACTGTTTTTCCATACATCGCCCAATACACGACGTTAACCACTTTGTTTTACCTATCGCAAGACGTTCTTTCATCAAACGCGCGCGCCGATCACTTGAACGAACGGGTGGTTTTTCTGGAGGCGGGTTTGGGACGGGCGAGGGACGCGGCGCAAATCGCGGGTAAGTATTTGCCATTTACCACATTCCGCCGACTGATTGCCCATACAAAGACTGACATTTCTTTTTTTACAATCAGAGCGTGCATTTGAAGCGACACGGAAAGAGCAGGCTGTTGCGTGGGAGGATGACTTGCGACGGCTGGTTGCCGAAGCAAAGGAGGCGACTGAACAACAATCAAACGCCGTTTTACGGAGTTCGGAACAAAACTTACTCGAGAAGACGCGCGCGGTGGCTTTGCTTGAGAAACAAGCGGTAAGGGCCTTTCCCAATCACCCCATCCATTCCGCCTCCCTGATTGCTCATACGAGACTGACACTTTCTTGTTACTCGTGCCAGGCGGCGACGAACGACGAAGCGCTCGTTTCGTTACAAAAAATCACCTCCCTGGAAACGGAGCTCGCGCAGGTCACGGCGGAGCGAGACGCTTTGGTGGTAACCGGATTTGTCACTCCTCCTGGTTGTGACATCCAGAACGACGAGGAGTTGATGACTCGGAAATTTTCGGAACTACCACAAAACGACTTCCACGAAACCGACGATTCCGTCGATTTCGTGTCCGGCTCGCCCGCGGTTCCGTCGTCGCCGAACGCGACGGGAAGCGTTTCGTGGGACGGACCTTTGTCCGTACGTACTCCCGGTGGAAACGCGCTTCACGGTGCTCTGCACGGAACCGAAATCGGTACCCCCTTTCCTTTCAAAGCGAGTCTTTCACAAGGCACTTCCTCGTTCAAAGCCAGTCCCTCACCGACCTCGTCGTTCAAACAGTCTTCTCGTTCAAACGAGATTTCGGCGCTTCGGGAGGAGCTGGCGCTGGCGAAAATCGCGCTGAGCGAGTGCGACGCGAAGCTCGACACCGCGACACGCGAGTCGGATGAACTGCGTCCGGAACTTACGGCCAAGAGCTTGCGGTGCGTGGAGTTGGAAGTTACTTTGGCGGCAACGGACGCCTCGTTGTGTGACAGCCAGACCCGGTGTGTGGCACTGCAAGCAACCTTGGACGAGTCAAAGGAAACGTTCCGGGGGCGAATTTCTGAAAAAGAAAGTCAAATTTCAGAACAACAACGCGCGGCGAAGGTTGCCGCCGACAAAAGCACAAGCCTTCTTCTCGCCGAGTTCCGGAACGCGGAAAAAACAAACGCGACGGAAGCGGCGTACGAAGCCGCGTCATCTCAACTCGTTGAACTCGAGCAAGAAAGGAAAACAAACACGATGGAACGTGACGTGTTGAAGGAAACCTTGACCGGGTTGGAGGCTGAGTTGACCCTGGTTAAATTGGAGTCGGCTGCGGTGAAACAAGCGTTGGCCGAGGTAACGGCGCGGAGCGAGACCGAAATCGCACTCGCGTCAAAAGCCAAGGAAAGCGCCGCGGCGGCTCGGGCGAAGGAAACGGCGACGCGCCGATCCAAAGAAACCGACTTGGCGACCATAAAAAGCACGGAAAAAGAGCTGGCGGTTTTACGATTGGCGTTTCACAAAACCTCAAAACACGCCGCCGCCGCGTCCGCCGCGGCGGCGAAGCTGCGGGTACGGGAACGGGACCTACTGAAGAAGGCCGAGACGGCGAACGAGGCGGAGAGGGCAAAAGATGAGGCGTCAAAAAAGAAGGAGCAGGCGAACAAGGGTTACGCGACGATGATGGGCACTCCCAAGTCAGGTGGGAGTCGCGTATACACGCCGTTGAGCTCAAACGCACGAAGAGTTGACACGAATACCTCACGGAATATAAACTCAACCGCGAGAGTTGGCACGAATACCTCGCGGAACGACTCGAGACGCGTGGCGCATCAGTTGGAACAAAGGGCGTACGAAGCGGAAAACGCGGCGGCGGCGGCAGCGGACGCCGCGGAGGCGGCGGAATTGCTGTGCTCGGTGATACAAGCGGAGTCGACGCGGGTTAAGGAAGGTGCGAAACTGGTAGTTGCGGCGGCGGAAGAGATAGCGGGTGCAGCAGAGACACGAGAACGCTCGGCGACGCAAAGGGCGGATCGGCTCGAGAAACAGCTGGAACGGTATGCCTCTCGCGACGGCGCCGGGAGACGAGTTTTTGAAAAGAAGAACAAGGATCCCATCGCTGATTCGACTCGGACGTCGTACTCGGACGAGCCGTTGGAAGACGGTCAAAGGGGTGATTTGGGTTTGGAAGGGGAAGTGGTTGACTTCAAAAGAAAGGTCTCGCCCCCGCAAAGTCCAAAGGACGACTCGTCCCCGATGCGAAAAACCACACGACTTTCCAGGCTACAAGCGACGTTGGAAGAAAGCAAAACTTTGGGGGATGGGGACGCGACGGAGTGATGGAAGGGGGGATAGATGAGGTCGTGAGTGATTTTTGTAATCGGGAGTAGTGAGTGATGTGACGAAAGGACGGAAAAGTGGCAAAATGCGCGTATTACTTTGCAAATTACAAGTGTACTAGTAACGCTAGTAAGTCCAAATGAAGTGATTCGCGGCTCTGGAGTCTCTGTTATGCTCTCCGAAAACCGTCCATCGCTCTGTGTGTTGTCAGAGGTAGTAGCCCGAAGGGACTTATTACCTCTGGTATTGTGTTGCGTTGCAGACTAATTGCCCACACAACGCGTGTCGTGTGCGCCCTGGGTAACCACCCGTATTAGCCCGTGACCAACCCCCCTCCGTCGTTGGCGCCGACCGCGGCTTCCAGCATGGCTTCGTCCATCCCGTCGAAGGAGAGTAAGTTCCCGTCTCTGGCTTGGTTCAAAATCGCATCAAGCGCGTCCTCCTCCATCATCAAAGCGTCATCCGTGAAGATGTTCGCATCCATCACGGCGAGTTTCCCGTCATAGGGCGAATCGCTCTGCTTCTTTTTACTTTTGCTGTGCTTGGAAAGATCAAGCAGCCCGCTTGATTCAACCATGTGCTGCAAACTCGCGCTTCGTTTCAGCCCCAGCCCCAAATGCGGATTGTTGCCGCTGCCGCGCACGCGCGCGGTTCGCAATTCGGTGGACGGGTCCAGGACGTTGGCGTTTGAATGATCGCTCGCGCCGATTTCGTGCCCGTCCTCGCCCAACCCGTGACCCCCAACCATCCCGTACCCGTTGCCGTTGACGTTGACGCCATCACCGCCGTTTCCGCCCTGTCCGGCCTCGCCGTCCCGTGTCGACCAAGGAGTTCCTTGCCCGCCGTGCGGCTGTTGCGATTGGTGAAACCCGTTTCCGTTTGGTTGGTTCATCTGCATGTCCCGCACCTGCGAAGCAGGGACCCAAACCTGCGCGCCGTTGGCTTGCTGCACTAAAACCATCCCGGGCGGGGGGTGGTACATACCGCCGTTGTGGAAGTTGTGGAAGTTGTGCTGCTGCAGTTGTTGTTGGCCGTTTTGTTGGCCGTTTTCAGTGTCAGTCTCGCCTTGCGCGCGCGCGCCGTTCACGCTGCCGCCTCCCCGCGGAGCTTGCGCTTGGTAGGCCCTAACTTGACCCGCTTGACCCGCATTAGGGTCCCCCATGGGTACCCACACCTGCACTCGCTGGCCGTTGATGGTCATGGTTTGCGTTTGCCCGAGCATGGGCGCGCCGGCGCCGTTTTGCGCAATCCCGCCGTTCCCGCCCTGCCCCGAAATCATCCCCGGAAAGTGATACCCCATCCCATTCCCCATCTGCTGGCGCATGCCACCGTTAACACCCCCCTGCGCACCAGCGATCCCCCCGCCGGGAATCGAACCGACGCCAGCGGTGTGCGGCTTGATCGCGAGCCGTCTGCCGCGCTGCTCCGCGGCGCGCCACTGCTGCGTGCTCCGCGGTTGCTGCTTCGGTTTTTTATCCGCAGCCGCGGTAGTGCCGCCGGGTACCGCGCCAGCGCTCGCGGGCGCCGCGCCGCCTGTTTTCGCCTTGCAAACCCCGCCCAACCCCGGCTCTTTCTTGACCGGACACCCGGGCGCGGCACTCGCGGTCGCGGTTTTCGCCGCCGAGGCGCTTCCCGATTTTTTACCACCCCCCCCCCCCCCCC
>Ga0209502_10000712_pt1 | contig 33677 bp, 36 predicted proteins | sample ArcticOcean_MG_C_10_FD_187442 | JGI IMG/M metagenome (GOLD analysis project Ga0209502, IMG submission 187442) | Marine microbial communities from western Arctic Ocean - ArcticOcean_MG_CB11_90 (SPAdes) (version 2) | ecosystem: Environmental > Aquatic > Marine > Oceanic | place: Arctic Ocean... | reverse complement strand
CGTCTCGACTATCGTTTATCCATCTATAAGCTTGCAGTAAAACAGCTGGGCCTAAGTACTTATCTCCATTCCACCAGTAACTAGGGCAAGACGTAGAGCAGCATGCACAAAGTATGCATTCATAATGACCATCTAATTTTGATCTATCCTTCTCAGATTGTAAAATTTCTTGTTTTTCTTGTCCTGTTTGTGTTGTTTTCAGCCAAGGCTGGATAGACTCATACTGTTTATAGAGCCCACTTAAATCACCAATCAAATCTTTAATAACCTTTAAATGAGGAAGGGGATAAATATTTAGTTCACCTTTAATATCTGTATGAGATTTTATGCAAGATAGTGTATTAATACCATCAACATTCATTGCGCATGAACCACATACCCCGTGCGCACAAGATCTTCTAAAAGTTAAAGAAGAATCAATTTCATTTTTTATTTTAAACAATATATCTAAAACTTTAGGACCACAGTTCCCCATATCAACTTCGAAAGTATCAATTCTTGGATTTTGATCATTAGATGGCTCCCATCTATAAATATTTACTTTTTTTAAATTAGAAGAGTTTGTTTTGTCTTTATAGTATTTACCTTTTAGGATTTTAGAATTTTGAGGTAAATTAAGTTGTACCACTTTTAATAGACTCTCTCTTTAGGTGGAAAATATTGTACATCATTTGTTAATGTTCTGGCATGAACATCTCTATATTTTAGAGTAACTTTATCTCCATCTTGCCAAGCTAAAGTATGTTTCATAAAATTTTTATCATCACGTTTTGTAAAATCTTCTCTTGCGTGAGCTCCTCTACTTTCTTTTCTGTGATATGCTGATTCCATTGTTGTTAGAGCCTGACTAATCAAGTTATCAAATTCTAAAGTTTCAACTAAATCAGTATTAAATACTAATGATTTATCTTGTACATATAGGTCGTTCATACCATCAAGAGGTTTTCTAATCTCGTCAATCCCTTGTTTTAAAGTTTCCTCAGTTCTAAACACCGCACATTTAGTTTGCATAGTTTTTTGCATTGAAGATCTAAGATCCGATGCTTTCGTGTTACCACTTGAATTACGTATTTTATCAAATCTATCTAAACACTTGTCTGTTTCACTTTGAGAAACTTCTTCATGTGGTGTTCCCGGCGTAACAAGTTCTGCTGCTCTTTTTGCGGCAGCTCTTCCGAAAACGACAAGATCTATTAGCGAGTTTGAGCCAAGTCTATTAGCTCCATGTACAGATACACACGCGGCTTCTCCAATAGCCATTAAACCTGGTACAGTTTTTTCTGCACCATTAAGCGTTAAAACTTCTGCTTTATAATTCGTGGGTATTCCTCCCATGTTATAGTGAACTGTAGGCACAACTGGTATCGGCTGTTTACTTACATCTATATTGGCAAAAGTTTTAGCTGCATCAGATATGCCAGGAAGTCTTTCTTCTATAACTTTAGAGTCAAGATGGTCTAAATGTAAATATATATGATCTTTATCTTTTCCTGCGCCACGTCCTTCATTTATTTCAATTTCCATAGATCTGCTTACAACATCTCTTGAGGCTAAATCTTTAGCGTTAGGTGCATATCTTTCCATAAATCTTTCACCTTCGCTGTTTACAAGAAACCCACCTTCTCCCCTTACTCCTTCTGTTATTAAAGTTCCAACACCGTAAATTCCTGTAGGGTGAAATTGGACAAATTCCATATCTTGAAGTGGTAGACCTGCTCTTAATATCATAGCGTTTCCATCTCCCGTACAAGTGTGCGCTGAGGTTGCCGTTTGATATACTTTTCCATAACCTCCAGTAGCAATAATTGTAATATGTGATCGAAATCTGTGAATAGTTCCATCTAACAAATTCCAAGCAATGATTCCTTTGCATTCACCATTTTTCATTATCAAATCTAACGCAAAATATTCTATAAAGAATTCTGTGTTATGTTTTAAAGCTTGTCCATAAAGCGTGTGAAGTATAGCGTGACCCGTTCTATCTGCAGCTGCACAAGTTCTTTGCACTGTTCCATTACCATAGTTTTTTGTCATACCGCCAAATGGTCTTTGATAAATTTTACCGTCTTCAGTTCTGCTAAAAGGAACTCCATATCTTTCGAGCTCTACAACTGCTCTTGGAGCTTCTTTACATAAATATTCAATTGCATCTTGATCGCCTAGCCAGTCAGCTCCTTTTACGGTATCATACATATGCCATCGCCAATCATCTTCACCCATGTTTCCTAATGCAGCGGATATACCACCTTGAGCGGCTGAGGTGTGACTTCGAGTTGGGAAAACTTTAGAGATACAAGCCGTTTTTAATCCTGCCTCTGACAAACCTACCGCGGCTCTTAATCCAGAACCACCCGCTCCAAGAACAACAACGTCGTATTCATGATCTATAATTTTATAAGTTCTCATTAATTTAAACTAAGTATACCTGATATTGCTATTAATGGGATGACTATAGCAAATACATATAGTATTTTGGTTGCGACATTTTTAATTTTCTCATTTTTTATATAATCCTCAAAAACTTCACTAATCGTTAGGCTAAAGAAAGAAAAAGCAGCAATTAGAAACAAAGAATATAAGGCTTTTGATGAAGTTTTAGAAAAAAAAATGACTATTTCTGCATAACTTTCATCATAGATTGATATTAAATTAACTATAAACCAAAACATCAATGGGATTAAAATAATTGAACTAAATTTTGTCACTAACCATTTTTTTGTAGAATGATGCATATTAAATTAAATTTTTTCCAAGTAAATAAATTAAAATAGTTAAAACCAAAGAACCAATTATAGTTATTACTCCCGTAATTTTTGAAATTTTTAAATCAAAACCGTAACCTAGATCCCAAATTAAATGTCTGATTTCACTTAGCATGTGAAAACTAAATGACCAGCTCAAGCTTATAATAAGCAATTTACCAAAAAAAGATTGAAAAAAAAATTTTATAATTTCGTAATTTTCTTCACCAAAAAGGAAGGAGATAGTCCATAAACAAATCAATATCATAGCTATGCTATTTACTACCCCAATAATTCTGTGAGCTATTGAGAGTATCATGGATAAATGCCATCTATAAATTTGGAGATGAGGTGATAAAGGATTTTTTTCGTACATTTTATTTAATATATTTTTTTATTAAAACTTCAGCAATTTGCACTGTATTTAACGCAGCCCCTTTTAGCAAATTATCTGAGACAACCCATAAATTTAAAGCCTTTTTATTTGAATTATCTTTTCTAATTCGAGAAATATAAGTCAAATAACTTCCTTCTGCCTCAAAGGGTGTTATGTATCCACCGTCTTTTTGTGTATCGACAACTTTACAACCAGGAGCTTTTTTTAATAAAGCTTTAACTTTATGCAAGCTGTAAGATTTTTTGAACTCAATATTTATAGATTCAGAATGTGATGTTTTAACAGGAACCCTAACACATGTGGCTGTCATTTTTATATTTGAGTCAAGAATTTTTCTTGTTTCATTTTCCATTTTCAATTCTTCTTTTGTATACCCATCTTTTGCAAATTTGTCGATATGAGGAATAAGGTTAAAAGCTATTTGTTTAGTAAAATTTTTAGATTTAATTTTTTTACCATTTAAAAAATCTTTTGTTTGACTAAATAGTTCATCTGTAGGATCTTTACCAGCACCAGATACAGCTTGATAAGTTGAAACTACAATTCTTTTAATTTTAAATTTATCGTGTAACGGCTTTAATGCTACAACTAATTGAGCTGTTGAACAATTAGGATTGGATATAATATTAGTTTTTTTATAATTTTTTAAAACTTTTTCATTAACTTCAGGGACCACTAAAGAAATATCTTTATGCATTCTAAAGTAGTTTGAATTATCTATTACTATCGTTTTTTTTGCTGCAATAGGAGCCCATTTTTTAGCTATACTACTGCCTGCCGCAAAGAAAGTTATCTGAGCTTTAGAAAAATCATAATTTTCCAATGATATAATTTTAATTTTTTTTTTTTTAAAAGATATTTTTTTTCCAGCACTTTTTTTTGACGCAACTAAAAAAAGGTTATCTATTCTAAGTTTTGATTTTTTTAATATATCGATAGTTTTTAAACCGACATTACCTGTTGCCCCAATTATTGCAAAATTCATTATATAATAACTTATTTTAATTTAGTTATAATTGCATCACCCATTACAGTAGTGCTAACTTCTTTTTTTCCTAAAGACATAATGTCTTTTGTTCTAAGTCCATCATCAAGCACTTGTTGAACAGCTGAATCTAATAAATCGGCTTCGGCATCAAGCTCTAGTGAATATCTTAAGGCCATAGACAAGCTTAGTATACTTGCAATTGGGTTTGCAATATTTTTACCTGCTATATCAGGTGCTGAACCGTGTATAGGCTCGTACATTGCCCTCATCTTACCATTTTTATCTTTAGCTCCCAGCGATGCAGAGGGTAATAGACCTAGAGAACCCGTAAGCATAGCTGCCTCGTCAGAAAGAATATCACCAAATAAATTATCAGTTACGATAACATCAAATTGTTTGGGATCTCTTAAAAGTTGCATAGCGCAATTATCTGCCAGCATATGTTTTAGCTCGACTTTTTTAAATTCTTTGTCTCTTAATACCTGAACCTCTTCTCTCCAAAGCATACCTGCTTCCATTACATTTGATTTTTCACAAGATGTAACTGTATTTTTTCTTTTTTTTGCTAACTCAAATGCAACACGTGCTACTCTATGAATTTCATTAGTCGTATATGTGTGGGTATTTATTCCTTTTCGTTCTCCGTTTTCTATAGGTATTATACCTCTAGGTTCTCCAAAATAAATTCCACCTGTAAGCTCTCTAACAATCATAATATCTAAACCTGATATAATTTCAGGTTTTAGACTTGAAGCGTCTACTAGCTGTTCAAAACATATTGCTGGTCTTAAATTTGCAAATAATTTTAATTCTTTTCTTAGTTTTAAAAGTGCTCTTTCTGGTCTTTTAGAAAATTCTAAATTATCCCATTTTGGTCCACCCACAGCTCCAAGGATAACAGCTTCACTTTCAAGAGCTTTATAAAAAACCTCATCTGTGATTGGGCTTTTATATTTTTCATAAGAAGCTCCACCTACTAATCCTTCTTCTATTTCAAAATCTAAAGATTTATTTTTATTAAACCAATTAATAATTTTTTGGACCTCAGATATAACTTCAGGACCAATTCCATCACCTGGTAATAATAATATTTTTCTTTTTATAATTTTAATCATTTTTAGTTAACCATGGTTTAGTATCTTTTATTTTATTTTCGTAGTCTTGGATGTGTGAAATTTTTTCTAAAGATAAATCAATATCGTCTATTCCTTCTATAAGACATTTTTTTTTGAAAGCATCTAAGTCAAATTTAACAGTTTTGTTTCCGTATATAATTTCTTGTGTTTCAATTCTGATTTCTATTTCGGTTTCTCTTTTTGAATATTCTGCTAGTTCTTGAATAATTTTTTCATCTATCACTATTGGTAAAATTCCATTTTTAAAACAATTACTGTAAAAAATATCTGCAAAGCTAGGGCTAATAACGCATTTAATTCCAAAGTCAGTTAATGCCCATGGAGCATGTTCTCGAGAGGAACCACAGCCAAAGTTTTTTCCCGCTAAGAGAATTTTAGAGTCTGTGAAAGGCTTTCTATTTAAAATAAAATCTTTTATTAAATTACTTTTTTCATCATACCTCATTTCATAAAATAAATTTTTTCCCAGTCCAGTTCTTTTAATTGTTTTTAAAAACTGTTTTGGGATAATCATATCGGTATCTATATTTAAAATTGGCATATGAGCAGGAATACTTTTTAGATTTTTAAACTTTTCCATTTTATTGAAACTTTCTCACATCAGTTAAACAGCCATTTATTGCTGCAGCAACAGCCATAGCTGGACTAACTAAATGTGTTCGACCACCACGTCCTTGTCTGCCTTCAAAATTTCTGTTTGAAGTTGACGCACACCTTTCTTTGGGATTTAATTTATCAGCATTCATTGCTAAGCACATTGAACAGCCGGGCTCTCTCCATTCAAATCCTGCTTCAATAAAAATTTTATCTAGTCCTTCTTTTTCTGCTTGATCTTTAACTAAACCAGAACCAGGAACTATCATTGCACTTACAGTTTGTGCGACTTTCATTCCTTTAATTATTTTTGCTGCACTTCTTAGGTCTTCAATTCTTCCATTTGTACAACTACCTATAAAAACTTTATCTATTTTTATATCACTAATTTTAATATTTGGTTTAAGACCCATATAATCTAATGATCTGTACATGGCAATTTTTCTATCCTCATCAATTTCTTTTTCAGGATCCGGAACATTTCCAGTAACAGATACTACATCCTGAGGGGAAGTTCCCCAGGTTACAAGTGGTTCAATTTCATTTGCATTAATATTTATTTCTTTGTCAAACTTGCAATCTTTGTCTGAGTATAAAGTTTTCCAAAATGATAAGGCTTTATCCCAATTTTCTCCTTTTGGGGATTTTGGTTTTCCTTTTAGATAATCAAATGTTTTTTTGTCAGGAGCTATCAAACCTGCTCTTGCTCCTCCTTCTATTGTCATGTTACAAACAGTCATTCTTTCTTCCATACTTAAATTCTTTATTACTTCTCCTGCAAATTCAATAACGTAACCTGTTCCTCCTGCCGTACCAATAGTTCCTATAATTTTTAAAATCACATCTTTAGCTGTGACACCTAATGGTAAAACTCCATTTACATTAACCTTTAAATTTTTTGATTTTTTTTGAATTAAAGTTTGTGTAGCTAAAACATGTTCAACTTCTGAGGTTCCAATACCGAAAGCGAGAGCGCCAAAAGCACCATGAGTTGCCGTATGACTATCACCACACACAATGACTGTACCTGGCTGAGTAAAACCTTGCTCTGGACCTATAATGTGAACAATGCCTTGTCGTTTATCATTCATGTCAAACAATTCAACAGAAAATTCTTTACAATTATTTTTTAAAGTATCAACCTGTATCCTAGACTCTTCATCAACAATTCCTTTTGATCTATCAGTTGTAGGGACATTATGATCAGCTACAGCTAAGGTTAGGTCTGGTCTTCTTACTTTTCTTTTATTTAATCTTAATCCCTCAAAAGCTTGTGGGCTAGTTACCTCGTGTATTAAATGACGATCAACATATAAAAGTTCAGTACCATCATTCTGTTGATGGACCATATGATCTTGCCAAATCTTATCGTATAAAGTTTTGGACATTTAAAAATGAATTATTTTTTTTCTTTGCTCTCAGTTTCTTTTTTTTCTGGATCTTCTTTTTTAGTTTCTGGAATATTTTTTTCTGCCTGAGGAGCAGCTGTTTTAGATAGTTTGGCAACTACATCCACTCCAATTTTTTTCTTAATTTTTTCAGCTATTCTGGCTGACTTACCTGTTCTATCTCTAAGATAATACAATTTAGCTCTTCTTACTTTACCTGATCTAATAACTTTAATTGAGTCAACTACAGGACTATATAAAGCGAATGTTCTTTCTACGCCTTCTCCAAATGATATTTTTCTTACTGTAAAAGAAGAGTTAATATCTCTATTTTTTCTAGCGATACATACTCCTTCAAAATACTGAATACGTTCTTTTTTTCCCTCAACAATTTTTACCCCAACCTTAATGGTATCTCCGGGGCCAAATTCTTGAATTTTTTTAGTTGCAAGTATTTTAGCGACTGCTGCTTTGTTTATGTCTTCAATATTTTTCATTTTTTAATTTTAGTAATGTATTTTTGCCATAAATCCGGTCTTAGGCGACGTGTTATAGCCTCAGATTGAGCTAAACGCCACCCTTTAATTCTAGCATGATCTCCTGATAAAAGCACCTCTGGAGTACTTCTTTTTTCCCATTTTTGTGGTTTAGTGTACTGAGGGTATTCTAGCAAAGAATTTTCGAAGCTTTCTTCTTTAGTTGAAAGCTTATTGCCTAAAACTCCCGGTAATAAACGGATAATTGCGTCAAGAAAAACAAATGATGCCGTTTCACCACCAGATAAAACATAGTCTCCTAAACTTATTTCTTCAATGCTTCTTGTCTCTAAAACTCTTTGGTCCACTCCCTCGAAGTGACCGCAAATAATATTAATATTTTTTAATTTGCTAAGTTTTTTAGCAACTGTTTGATTAAATTTTTTTCCTTTTGGTGACAAGTAAATCGTTACTTCTTTTTTCTTGCTGTTTATATTCCTGTCTAATGCATCAGCTAAAACATCGGCTCGCATTAACATTCCATTGCCCCCTCCGTAAGGGGTGTCATCTACGGTTTTGTGTCTATCTTTAGAGTGGTCTCTAATATTTATTACTTTTAAAGACCATATTTTTTTATTCTTAGCTTTTTTATAAAGCCCAATATCCAAAGGGCCTGGAAACAAATCCGGGTAAAGAGTAAAAATTTTAACATTCAACATTTTTTCTAATATTTTAATCTTTCTTAGCTTCTGCTTTAGGAGCTTCTGCTTTAGGAGCTTCTGCTTTAGGAGCTTCTGCTTTAGGAGCTTCTGCTTTAGGAGCTTCTGCTTTAGGAGCTTCTGTTTTAGGAGCTTCTGTTTTAGGAGCTTCTGTTTCGTCACTTTTTTTTCTATCTTTTTTAGGCACAGCCTTTAAAGGATTGTTACCTGCTTTAGGCATTGGTATGATTTGAGCTTCGCCTAAGATTCTTGAGACTCTTAAAGTAGGTTTTGCACCTTTGCTTAACCAATACTTAACTCTTTCAGATTCAACTGCAATTCTTTCTTTGTTGTTTTTAGGTAGAAGAGGATTAAAAGATCCAATTTTTTCTACAAATCTTCCGTCTCTTGGAGCTCTACTGTCTGCAATTACTATTTTGTAAATAGGTCTTTTTCTAACACCACCCATTGATAATCTTATTTTTAACATTTGCTTCCTTTCATTTTAGTTGGTTTAATATTTCATCGGGAATAGCTCCAGATGGAATTTGGTTTGTTTTCCCGCCTTTAGACATTTTTTTCATCATATCTGTCATCATTTTGAACTGTTTTAATAGCTTATTTATTGTTGAAACATCGGCTCCAGCTCCCGCAGCTATTCTTTTTTTTCTTGAACCGTTAATTACTTTTGGTTCTTCTCTTTCTTTTTTTGTCATGGAAAGAATAATTGCTTCGTTTGTAGAGATAATTTTTTCGTCAATAGATGCATTTTTCATTTGTTTCTTGACTTTGCTGACCCCGGGCAAAAGAGATAAAACACCATCCATACCACCCATTTTTTTCATTTGTTTCAGTTGGGATAAATAGTCGTCCAAAGTAAATAAACCTTTTTTAAATTGTTCTTCTTTTTTTTTTAATTTTTCTTCATCTAAACCTTGTGAAGCTTTTTCAACTAGAGATACGATGTCACCCATTCCTAATATTCGATTCGCTACTCTATCTGGATGAAAGACTTCAAGGTCATCGATTTTTTCTCCTACGCCAATATATTTGATTGGTTTATTTGTAATATACTTCATACTCAGAGCTGCACCGCCACGACCATCACCATCTATTCTGGTCAGTATGATACTTGATACGTCGACAGTCTTGTCAAACTCTTTTGCAACTGTTGTAGCAACTTGTCCTGTTAGTGAATCGGCAACCAAGATAGTTTCGGTTGGTTTGACAAGTTCTTTAATGTTTTTAATTTCATTCATCATCATTAGGTCAACCTGTGTTCTGCCGGCTGTATCAAAGATGATAACGTCAGAACCATTTAGTGTTGCTGCTTTAAGTGCTCGTCTTGATATATCTATGGGCTGCTGATCTTTAATTACTGGTAGATGATTAATTTCATTAGCTTCGGCTAAGACTTTTAATTGTTCTTGTGCCGCTGGTCTGTAGACGTCTAAACTAACTAATAAAACTTTTTTGTTATATTTTTTTTCTACAAGCTTGGCCAGCTTTGCAGCACTAGTTGTCTTTCCTGATCCTTGCAATCCTACTAGAAGGATACATGCTGGTGGGACAGCATTGAAGTTAAGTTCTTGATTTTTTTCTCCTAAAAAACTAACTAACTCATCATAAACTATCTTGACTATCATTTGTCCTGGAGAAGTGGATCTTATGATTTCCTGCCCAGTAGCTTTTGGCTTTATTTTTTCAATAAATTCTTTGGCAACTGAAAGAGCTACATCTGCCTCCAACAGAGCTAAACGTATTTCTTTTAATCCAGATTCAACCTGATCTTTCGTTAAAGAAGGAGCATTTTTCAGCTTAGAGAATATTGTCTCTAATCTATTTGTTAAATTTTCAAACATTTTATAATAACGCAACACCAAGCGCACTAGTGGGCGAACCTTCGCTGACTAGTGTCGATCCTCTTATTTCTAAGAGCACCGCAAAAACATGTGTATTTGCGGAAAGTGGCTGAAACTACAATTTGGGGTTTTAAAAGTCAACGAATAATTATACTAATCTTCTATTATGGCACTAATTAATGCTTTTAGAATGAATGGTTTAGGTAACAACTTTATTATTGTTGATAGAAGAAAAAACTCAATAAATATATCTAAAGAAAAAATAATTGAACTAGGCAATCGTGTATCTTTTCATCGCAATATTGGGTTTGACCAAATAATTTTTATTGAAGAAGAAATTGATAAAGCTTTTCCAATCACTATCTTTAATTCAGATGGTAGCGAAGTAAGTGCGTGTGGAAATGGAAGCAGGTGTATAGCTTACTTTTTGAGTAAGGATTTAAATACGAAGATGATTAAATTAAAAACAATTAATAGATTTCTCGATGCAACGATTATTGGAAATTCTGATGTTCAACTTGAAATGGGGAAACCTATATTTGATTGGGATAAAATTCCATTAATAAAAAAATTAGATCACGATAATATAACTTTAAATATTGATGGTAAAATGTTTACCGATGGATTCTGTTTAAATGTGGGAAATCCTCATTTAATTTTTTTTGTTGAAGATTGTTTTGAATATGATCTTAAAATATTAGGTCCTAAAATTGAAAATCATGAACTATTTCCAGAAAAAATTAATGTTACATTCGCACAAATAAAAGACAAAAATAATATCATAGTAAATGTTTGGGAGCGCGGTGCTGGACTGACAAAAGCATGCGGTACAGCTGCTTGCGCTACAGCAGTTGCATCATCATTAAAAAAACTAACTGAAAATAATATCAATATTAAATTTAAAGAAGGAAGTTTGAATATAAAAATAGATGAGAGTCTAAATATTTCTATGATTGGCCCAGTTTCAGATATAAAACATACTAAACTAGAAATTTAAAATGAGTTTATTTGATAAGTTCAAAACAGGTCTTAGCTTAAGTTCATTAAATTTATCCACTGGAATTAAGAATATTTTTTCGACAAAAAATATTGATGAAACTGTTTTATCTCAGTTTGAAGAGCTCTTAATAAGTGCAGATGTTGGGGTTGAAACAGCAAATGTATTAAGAAAAGAGTTTGAAAAATTAAAGATTGATAAAGGTATAAGAAATTCTAATGAAATTATTAACATTTTAGCTGCAAAAGTTGCAGAATTTTTATTACCTTTTCAGAGAGACTTACTTTCTTTAGAATCTAATAAGCCAGCTGTTATAGTAGTTTCGGGTGTGAACGGTGTTGGCAAAACAACAACGATTGGTAAGCTTGGAAAATTTTTTAAAGATAATCAAAAATCGGTAATTTTTGGGGCGGCTGATACATTCAGAGCAGCAGCTATCGAACAATTAGAGCTTTGGTCTAAAAAAATTAACGTAAATATAGTTAAATCTGAAACAGGAAGTGATCCAGCTTCAGTAGCATTTAAAACAGCCACTTATGCTACGGAAAAGAAAATAGACATAGCTTTAATAGATACTGCTGGCAGAATGCAGAATAAAAAAAATTTAATGGATGAGTATAAAAAGATATTTAATGTTTTAAAAAAAATAGATGTGTCTTTTCCCAACGAAACGATCTTAGTTTTAGATGCAACAACAGGCCAAAACGCCTTAAATCAAGTGGAGGAATTTAGTAGAATACAAAAAATTACAGGTCTAATTGTTACTAAACTTGATACCACTGCCAAAGGAGGAATTGTTTTAGCTATTTGTAGAAAATATCAATTACCAATTTTAGCAATAGGGATGGGTGAAAAAGAAACAGATTTACATCCTTTTAATGCTGAATACTTTGCAAAAGGCCTTTTTCAACTAAATTAAGTATTTTTTTTTCTAACAAAAAACATTCCTGCAAAGACTAATAAAGCTCCGTAGTAATGGTAACTTTTTAATTGCTCACTAAAAATAAAGATTCCATAAAAAGCCCCATAAACCGTAAAGAGATATAAGGTAAATCCAGTTATAGATGCACCCAAATATCTTTGTGCTTGAGCGTAAAGTGAAAAAGCTATTATACCAGGCGAAATAGCGGCAAATATTGTCCAGAAATAAAATTTATCATTAAATACAACTGGGCGTATAAAGTAATTCTCAATTAAAGAAAAAGGTAGTAAGGAAACTGCTCCAAAGAAAGCAATAATAGAAAATCTTGAAAATAAATTAAATTTACTTTTCCAATTAAGTAATAATACCGCATATAAAGCCCAGCCAATTGCTGCTCCCAACATCCACAAATCTCCCGATGTAAATTTTAAACTAATTAGTAAACTAATTTCACCTTTGACAATAATTGAAACAACACCAGCAAAACATAATCCCAAACCTAAAAACTGAACAGTGTTTAAGCGTTCTTTATAAAAATAAGAAGAAATTAATATTATAAAAATAGGAGAAGATGTGTAGATGATTCCCATATTAGCTACAGTTGTTGTCATGCCAGCCATAAAAGGAAATGCTCCACAAACTCCACAACCCATTGCACCTAAAAAAAATAATTTTTTATATTCTTTTTTTAGATGTTTAATATTTTTAAATATAGTTTGATAAGTAAAAGGCAACAATATTAAAAAAACAAAAAACCATCTCCAAAAAGCTAATGATAAGGGAGGTACATATTCTACGCCCCCTCTAGCTACAACTAGATTGCTGGCCATAAAAGCTGGCTGAATTAATAATAGAAAATAAGGAAGATAGCTATTTTTCGACTTTTTCAATGTTAGTTTGATTTACTATTTTGTCTCTATATATGCTTCGTATAGCATCATACCAATTGCTATACCCATAAAAATATAAACTGGCAACACATCATAAAAACCTATCATCATGGATCTAGTTAAAGTAGTTGCTAGTCCACCAAGGAAGAGTATTGCCATAGCAACTGCAAACAACATTGTTAATTTGTTAATCATTTTTTTCCTTACAATTTTTTTCTAACCAGTTTGCTGATGCTAAAAATCTTAAATCATCAAGCTTGTCGCCAACTAATTGAACTCCTAATGGTAGGTTATTTTCTCCACTAAGTAAAGGAAGAGAGATTGTAGGTAAGCCCATATAAGTCCATATTGTACTAAGTTCTGGGCTTCCTGTAGACAGTAAGCCCTTGTTTGCAACCCCTGTTGAAGCTGGTGTTATAACGCCGTAGTAGTCTTCAAAAACTTCACTGTAAGATTTATAACTTTGTTTCATGAAGTCGACAGCATCAACGTAATCTTTGGCTGAGTATTTTAATCCTCTCTCAATAGCCTCGACTAATTTTTTACCCATTTTCTTTTTAGATTTTTTATAAAAATCCTGAAAACTATTTGCCATATCTGTTTCATGTATAATTTGATGATATTTTGGGATGTCTTTAAAATAAGAAGGTTCATCGAATACTTCTATGTTATTTTTAAATTCCTTTAATAAAAACTCAAAAGCTTTATGAGATTCTTTACTAATTTTTTTCCAACTAGGAGTTTTATAAAATATAAATTTTGGCTCAAAAATAGGTCCTTTTTTACAAACTTCTAGCATTTCGTCAGCTGCATAATGAACTGTGTCATCATCTAAAATATCTTTTTTAATTAGTGCTTTCGCAAGCAAAGCAACATCTTCTACTGTTTTTCCAAACACACCTACTTGATCTAATTTTAAAGATTGTTTTAAAATTCCAGTACGTGAAATTAATCCAAAGGATGGTTTGTAGCCAACAACTCCACAATAAGAAGCTGGTCTTATAACCGACCCATTGGTTTGAGTTCCAATAGCGAGAGGTGCCATATGAGCAGCAACGACAGCTGCCGATCCACTTGATGAGCCTCCTGGCGTCCTTGTGTAGTCATGCGGGTTTGTTGTTTTTCCTGGATCGAAATAAGCAAACTCTGTTGTTACAGTTTTTCCCATAACGATTGCTCCTGCAGCTTTAATTAAATTAACTACCTCGGCATCTGCTGCGCCAGAAATGCCTTTTCTTAAAATACTACCGCATTCAGTTGGCATGTCATAAGTTGCTATAATATCTTTTATGGCTATCGGTAAGCCGTGTAACGGACCTAATGGTTTTCCAGATTTTCGGTATTCGTCTGCTTCTTCTGCTTTTTCTAAAAGATTTTTTTTATCTAAGAACGACCAAGCTTTAACATCTTTCTCATATTTTTTTATTCTTTCTAAGTAAACTTTACATACTTCGACGCTTGAGATGTCTCCACTTCTCATTTTAGCAACTAGTTCATTAGTTGATATTGAAAAAATATCTATCATTTTTTTTAATTTGCGAATAACACGTCTGGTAACCAAAGGGCAATACCTGGAAACATATACATTAAGAACATTGCAAAAATAACAATTCCTAGGAATGGCATAATTCCAGCAAATATTTCCATTAGCTCAACATTTTTAGATTGAACACCTTTTAAATAATACGCTGACATAGCCATTGGGGGAGTTAAAAAAGAAGTTTGTAAGTTTAATGCAATTAACATTGCAAAAAAATAAGGGTTTATTCCATATATAGATAATAACGGTAAAAATATTGGAACAAAAATAATTAGAATTTCTGTCCATTCTAAAGGCCAACCTAATAAAAAAATAATTAGCTGTGTAATAACTAAAAATTGCCAAGGCGCTAAATCCATTGACTTAAAAAAATGTTCAAATACTTCATGCCCGCCTAGATAGGAAAATACTGATGCAAAAGTCCAAGAACCTATGAACAACCACATTATCATAGCTGTAGTTTTGGCTGTTAAAAAAACTGACTCTTTAAAGGCTTTCCATTTAAGAGTTTTATAGAAATAAGAAAGAACTATTGAACCAAAGGCGCCCACTGCGGCTGCTTCAGCAGGAGTTGCAAAACCACCTAAAATTGTTCCAAGCACTAACATGATCAAAGCAAACAAAGGTAGAAAAGAAACAAAAACTTCTTTTAAAATTTCAGCTCTTGGAGGAATTTCTTCTGCTCTAGGTTTTGGAGCAATAGATGGGTCTATCATCGCTCTAATAATTGCATACGATATATATAAACTAGCAAGCAATAATCCAGGAAATATAGCAGCGGCAAATAATCTCAAAGGAGATAATTGGGCAATTACAGAATACACAATTAACATAATGCTGGGTGGAATTAATATTCCCAAGCAACCACCTGCACAAATTATTCCTGAGGCGAATTTTTTATCATAACCAGCTTTGACCATAGCTGGCCAGGCTAGTAATCCCATTAATGTTACCACAGCACCAATTATTCCTGTAGCTGTTGAAAATAACGTGCAAGTAATTAAAGCTGCTACAGCCATTGAAGCTGGTAATTTATGTGAAGCTAATCTTATAGCAAAAAATAATCTTGAAACTATTCCAGCTCTTTCTACGAGATAGCCCATAAATAAAAATAAGGGAACGGCGGTGAGCACGTTATTATCCATGACGGTATAAGTATTTTGAACAAATAAGGAAAATATCCTGTTGTCAAATAAGTGATCCATTCTTGCGGGATCAAAGTAAGCATAATACCCAAAACCAACCCCCATAGCCATTAAGGTAAAAGCTATCGGAAATCCTAATAAAACTGCCATTAGAAATATTCCCATCATCATGATCGCTATTTCTGGATTCGTTAAAGTAAATAAATTAGATAACATCTTTTTGATCCTCGTCTTGAGCTGTTCTCATTAAAATTTTTTCTGTTTCTTCTGCAACAACTAGTCTTGCTGGCCAGTGACCTGTTTGAATACAGATAACACATCTAAAAACTTCACTAATACCTTGAATGGTTAATAGAATACCTGCAGCAGGTATCATAGATTTTACCATATAAATTTGAATTTGTGCTGGACTACTCCAGCTTGTTTCTTTTATTTTCCAAGCTAACGCTGCATAATCGAAGCCATAAAAAGCTAAAGCTAAGACGCCTGGAAAAAAGAATATAAAATATAAAACAAAATCGATATATCCTTGTGTGCGTGGTTTGAATAGTCTGTAAATAACATCTCCTCTAACGTGAGCTTCTGTGGACAGAGTGTAAGCTCCAGCCATCATGAAAATTGCTCCATACATCTGCATACTAAAATCAAAATTCCAAAGTGTGGGTGCGTTAAATGCATAGGCCATTACTACTTCGTAACAAGTACCAAGCATTAATACTACAATACACCATGAGAAGGCTTTTCCTACCGCTGTACTTAGGTGATCCGCAAAATGTATATAGTTTCTCATTAGCAATTTTAAGTTAACTCAGTTTTTTATTAAATCCTATATAAAAAAAGGGGGCTGTATGGCCCCCTTTTAATTTTTTTATAAAGTTAATTAAATCTTAACTTTATTGATATTACCGAACTCATTTTCATAAGCTAGTTTGTAATTTGGCTGATTCATCAGCAGGTACTTCATTACTCTCTTAGCGTACGTTTTTTGTGAGTCTATGATTTTTTTAAAGAAAGCATCTTTCTTAACGAAATCACCTATCACTTTGTCCCAACCTTTTAATTGTTCAGCTAAGATCTCGTCTGAAGTTTGATGAACATTTACTTTGTGCTCGTTCATTAACTTAGCTAAGTCAGCTGAATATCTTACTAACGCTTTGAAGTAGTTATCAGTGTTAGCAGCATAAGCAGCATTCTTCAAAATCGCTTGATGAGCAGGCGATAGGTTGTTGTATGTTTTCTTGTTTACAGGTATTTCAAACATCTCCTGAGATTGGTGAAAGCTTCCTAAATGATAATCTTTAGAAACATCTTGCATACCAAACTGTGAGTCAGATGTTGGGTTGTTAAACTCCGCAGCGTCAATCAAACCAGTTTTCATCGCTGGTTGAATTTCTCCACCTGGAAGTTGTCTTACAACCATTCCCATAGCTGTTAAAACGTTAGTCGCTAGACCAACAGTTCTATATTTCATTCCTTTAACATCCGACACTTTAGTTACATGTTTTTTAAACCAACCAAATGGCTGTGCAGGCATAGGCATATGGAAGAACCCTACGTAATCAAATCCAACTTTTGCTAGAGTTTCATCATAAAGTTTTCTACCACCACCGTATTCCATCCATCCCATTACTTCTTGAGATGACATACCATACGAAGGTCCAGTTCCAAAAAGAGAAGCGGCAGCATTTTTACCGTACCAATATGCAGTCACCCAGTGACCCATATCAACCACACCAGAACTTACTGCTTGTCCAATTTCTGAAGTTTTTACAATAGCGCCAACCGGTTGAAGATCTATCTTAAGCTCTCCACCAGACATGTCGCCTACCATTTTTGCATAGTCGCCAGCCATTTCGAAAAATATATTAGCTCCCGAAGGCCAGGCTGCTTGCATCTTTAAAGTCATAGGTGCTCCGAACGCAATGTTAGGCATTGCAACTGAAGCTGCCGCTGCTGCACCCGTTGCTGCAGCTACTTTAAAGAATTTACGTCTTGAAGGAATTTTAATTCCTTTTAACATTTTTTCCTTTTTAGACATATTTTGTCTCCTTTTATTTTTGTTAACATATGTTTAATTGCGTAAATTTAAGCATAAAATAAACAGGGAGTCTCTATAAATTAAATTTTGTATACCCCGCAAATGACCGGTTAAATATTAAGAATTTATTTCAAAGTATAGTAATTACATTCCTAGGTTGTATTAATTTACTTTATCCTTTGCTGCGCCTTTGCTAAAAAAATCTTCCAAGTTTTGAGTGGCCCTATATGCCATGTCCCAACGTGTTCTTTTAGTTGCACTACCTAGGTGAGGTAATAAAAAAATATTATTTAATTTTAAATATTCAGGGTGGATCTTGGGTTCACCATTGTAAACATCTAAACCAAATGCAAAAACTTTTTCTGATTTAAGTGCTTCTATCATTGCCTCATCGTCTACAACATCACCTCTAGCGGCGTTCCCTATGACGACATTGTCTGGAAGAAACGCTATTGTTTCTTTGTTAATTATCTTATTTGTTTCATTTGTAGCCGGACAGTTAATAGATAAAAAATCACTACAATTAAATAAATCTTTAACTGTTTTGTGATAAATAGCACCTTCCTCAAGATCTTTAGAAAGTCGACTTCTATTATGATAATGAATTTCCATATTAAATCCTTTGGCTCTTTTGGCAACAGCTCTACCTATTCTACCCATGCCTAATATACCTAATCTTTTATTTGACATTTGTTTACCCAACATAAAATCTGCAGACCACTTCCAGTTTTGAAGTTCGGCAGCTCTTCTTGCTTCTAAAACTTTTCTAGATGCTCCTAAAAGTAATAGTATTGAAATATCAGCAGTAGAATCGTCTAAAACTTCAGGTGTATTTGTAATAACAATATTTTTTTTAGATGCTGCGTTAATATCAATATTACCAAAGCCTACTGCAAAATTTGCTATTATTTTAACTGAAGGTGATAGTTTGTCTAATAAGTCTTTATTAAATTGATCAGTAATAGCACTTAAAATTCCATCACAATCTTTTGATAATTCTATAATTTTATCTGATGTATATAATTCATCTTTACTGTTTAATTTAACGTCAAAAAGCTTTTTTAACTTTTCTTCGTTTTCTATCAGAAGTTTTCTTGTAACTAATATTTTTTTCTTCATAAACTTTTTAACTTGTTGGGCTTTGGACCGCCTGTGAGCCAATCAATAATTTCAACTGTATGAACAATGGGTATATTTGTACCACTAGAGATTTGACTCATACAACCAATATTTCCTGTTGAAATAAAATCTGGTTCGATTTTTTCAATATTTTTAATTTTATTTTTTAATAATGTCTTGGCAATCTTTTGTTGAAGAATATTGTAAGTCCCAGCAGACCCACAACATAAATGACCTTCTGGAATATTTAGCACTTGGTTACCCGTCTTTTCAATTAAGTTTATAGGTTGTTGGTGAACTTTTTGACCATGCTGCATTGAGCAAGGTGAATGGTAAGCTATTTTGTAAGTTTTTTCATTTTTTTTAAAGTTTAATTTAATATCTTTATCTAAAAACTCACTTACATCTTTAGTTAGTTCTGAAACTTTTTTTGCTTTTTTTCTCATCTCTTTATCGTCTCTGAAAATAAATCCATAATCTTTTAATGTAGTACCACATCCAGATGTATTGCTAATAATTGCAGTTAATCCATTATTTAAGTATTCGTCATACCAGAGATTAATATTTTTTTTAAATAATTCGTGAGCCGCTTTTTCTTTACCCATATGGTGGTCTAATGAACCGCAACAATTTATTTCAGGCAGCACAATAACCTCAACATTGTACCTGTTAAGCAAACGGATTGTTGACTCGTTTATTTCGGGAGAGACTACTCTCTGTACACAACCCGTAAGCAAAGCCACTCTAGCTACTAATTTTTTTTTTTTTACAGAATAAACTTTTTGTGTTTTTAAAGTTTTTTTTGGAAGTGTAGCTGGCATTAACTTCATAGAGTTTTTAATAAACTCTGGAAAAATAAAACTTAAGGGTCTCACAATATTAACTAATATACTTAAGGTTTTGAATATTTTTGGGTTAGGTAGTGTTAGTGATAAAAAACTCCTAAAAATTCTTTGAATTATTGGTCTCTTAAATGTTTTTTCTAGATGATTTCTGCCATGATCAATTAAATGCATATAATTTACTCCAGACGGACATGTTGTCATACATCCGTAGCAAGATAGACATCTATCGAGATGTTTGGCTATTCTTTCGTTGCCTGGTTTATTATTTTCAAGCATATCTTTGATTAGATAAATTCTTCCTCTTGGCCCGTCTAATTCATCTCCTAAAATTTGATATGTAGGGCATGTAGCGTTGCACATTCCGCAATGAACACACTTACGAACTATTTCTTCTGTAGATTTATTATTCTTATTTTTTAGCTGTTCTGATGAGAAAGTTGTTTGCATTATATTCCTGTATACATTTTTCCTGGATTTAAAATTCTTTTAGGGTCAAAGCTTTTTTTAATTTTCTCAGATATCTTATATTTTACATCGTCAATTGTAAAAATATCAATTGAAGATTTTAAACTTTCATCGACCTTAATAACTGTTAAATACCCACCTAAAATTTTCACTATAGTTTTAATTTCTTTTAAAATGCTTGAGTTTAATTGATCTAATTGTGCCCAAACTAAATTTCCTCCCCAGTCGATAAAATACTTTACGTGGTAAATTTTGAGTTTATTAATTAGATCAAATGCTTCACTTCCAGGTACAACTATTCTAAGTAAGTTGTTTGTTAAATTTGCAAAAACATTCAAGGATCTGGTTTTTTCCCAAAAAATATTAGACTGATCAGGGTCTAAAATTGATATTTCTTTCTTATCTACAGTAAGCTCATTAATTAATTTTTTAATTCTTTCATCAATGGAAAGTTTTGACCCTTCTATTCTTATCGCAGTAATTGGTCCTTTTGTTGTTAGATCGTTAAATGTAAATTTGTTTTGAAAAAATTCTGGATAAAATACAGCTCCGGATGGGTCACATGATGAAGATAAAGCGGCACTAAGATGTTCTAATCCTTTTTTTAAATGAAGGTTACTTATAATCAGAGTTTTTGTTAAGTCGGGCTTAGGCAAAACTTTAATTGATATTTCAGTGAACACACTTAAAGTTCCGAATGATCCGGTGATCACTTTGCTTAAATCGTACCCAGTTACATTTTTAACTACTGTTCCTCCAGATTTAATAATCTCACCTTTTCCATTTACTCCTTTGAATCCTAAAACATGATCTCTAGCACTTCCAACTTTAAATCTTCTAGGCCCAGCAAAATTACATGCGATAACACCTCCTATTGTTCCTTCATTAGTTTGTCCTTCAAATAAAGGGCCAAAATCTGTAGGCTCAAAAGCTAAATGTTGATTTTTTTTTTCGAGTGCTTCCTTAATTTCCTTAATTGAAGTACCTGACTTTACTTTTATATAAAGCTCTTCTGGCTCATACTTAATAATGCCTGAATAATTAGAGATATCTAATATTTTTTGAGATTGAAAGTTTCTTCCAATATTTTTTTTCGAACCTGAACCACAAATTTCTAATGGAATATTTTTTTTATAACAGTGTTTTATAATTTCAGCTATTGCTTCTTCTTTGTCAGGTTTTAGAACTGATGAACTAAAATCTTGGAATGTCTGGAAATTTTGTTTTTCCTCCATGGACATGAACCCTTCCTTCTTCTGCGCATTTTCTTAGTATAGGGTAAACCTTACCAGGGTTAAGTAGTGAATTTGGGTCGAGTGCTACTTTAATGTCAATTTGTTGCATAATATCTGTATTATTAAAAGCTTCGCACATTAGTTCTCTTTTTTCTATACCTACCCCATGTTCTCCTGTTAGTGCTCCTCCGACTTTAACGCAATACTTTAATATTTCCGAGCCAAACTCTTCGGTTTTTCTTAGTTGTTCTGGATCGTTAGCGTTAAACATAATTAGCGGATGAAGGTTCCCGTCACCAGCATGAAATGCATTTGCTACTGGTAATTCATATTTTTTTGAAAGTCTTTGAATTTCTTTTAAAACTTCGGCAAGTTTTCCTCTCGGTATTGATCCGTCCATACACATATAATCTGGAGCTAGATCTCCACAAGCAGGAAAGGCAGCTTTTCTGCCAGCCCAAAACTTTTGCCTTTCTTCTTCTGATTTATTAATTTTTATACTTGAACATTTATTTGTTTTAGCAATGTCTTCAACTCTTTTAATAAGTTCCAAAACTTCTGTCTCTGTACCGTCGAGTTCAACAATCATCATGGCTTCTGCGTCGACAGGATAACCTGCTTTTGAATAGTCATTTGTTGCTTTAGTTAAAGCTTTATCCATAATTTCCATGCCCGCTGGTATTATTCCTTTTGCAATTATTTCTGACACACACTGCCCAGCATCCTCTATACTTGAAAAACCTATAAGAGCTGCTTTTACTACTTCTGGTTTTTTTAAAATTTTAACTGTCACCTCAGTAATTACTCCGAGCAATCCTTCAGATCCTGTCATCAATCCAAGTAAATCATACCCTTCGGAGTCTAAGGTTTTTCCTCCAAATCTTGTTATAGTTCCGTCCATTAAAATAACTTGGATACCTAATAAATTGTTTGTAGTTGCTCCATATTTTAAAGAGTGTACACCACCAGAGTTTTCAGCAACATTTCCACCAATTGAACATGCTATTTGGCTTGATGGATCTGGAGCGTAATAAAATTTTTTATCCTGTACGGCATTAGTAATTGCTAAATTAGTAACGCAAGGTTGTAAAACAACACATTTATTTTGATAATCTATTTCTAATATTTTATTAAATTTTCCCATGCCTAATAAAATGCAATCTGCTAAAGGAAGGGCACCTCCTGACAAACCCGTGCCAGCACCTCTTGGCACAACCTTAATTTTATTTTCGTTACAGTACTTGAGAATTTCACTCACCTGCTCAACTGTTTCTGGTAAAACGACTAGAAGTGGTTTTTGTTTATACGCTGCAAGAGCATCTGTCTCGTAAGGTCTGACCTCATCTTCATGTGAAAGAATATTTTCACTTTTTAAGATTTTTCTCAAGTCTAAGGCTATTTTATCTTTACTAGATAAAATTGATTTATCAACTTTAGGCATTTGAAGACTTGTCATTTTATAACTCTATAATTTTTAAGGCGTTAGGTCAAAAAACAACGCTACTTATCCAAGCATTTTTTTGATCTTTTCAAGGGCTTTTTCAATATTTTCCATCGAGGCTGCAAAACTAAATCTTACATAGTCAATTGAAGTTTTACCAAAAGCAGTGCCTGGTACGATTGCTACTCCAGCTTCATACATGCATTTTTTTGAAAATTCTGAGCCATTCAATCCTGTTCCTTTTACTTTGGGGAAAGCATAAAAAGCTCCCCCTGGCATACTGCACTCAATGCCTGGTAGACTATTTAGTCCTGAGTGAATAAATTTGCGTCTCTTATCAAATTCCTTCATCATATTGTCAATAGGTTCGTCTGAACCATCCAAGGCAGCTACGCCAGCAAACTGGGAAGGAGCATTGACACACGATACACTATTAATAATTAATTTATTAACATGTGGAATTAATTTTTCTGGCCATACGCTCCAACCCATTCTCCAACCGGTCATAGCATAAGCTTTGCTCCATCCATCTAAAACTATCAGTCTGTCTTGCAGTTCAGGGTAATTAAAAAAAGTGGGCATCTCTTTACCGTCATAAATTTGACGGCTATAAATTTCATCACTTAAAATTGCGACATGTGGATATTTCTTGAGGCCTTCTGCTAAAAAGTCTATCGCTGGTTTTTCAACAAAACTTCCTGTTGGGTTGTTCGGATTAATTAATATTAACAACCTAGTTTTGTCTGTGATTAAAGATAATATTTTTTCTGGATCAAATTTTAAATCTTTATCTTGTGTTAAATCGTAAGGTACTGCTTTTGAGCCTGAATAGTTAATCATAGACTCATAAATTGGAAATCCTGGTGTCGGGTGAATTATTTCAGCACCTTCTTCACCAAATATTGAAATTGCGTAAAACATTGTAGGTTTTCCGCCTGGCATTATTAAAACTCTCTCTGGATCCACATCTTTATTATAAAGTTTTTTAATTTTTCTTGCTACGGCTTGTCTACATTCTAAGATACCATTGGACAAAACGTAGCCATGATGGCCGTCGTCTAAAGCTTTTTTTGCTGCGTCAACGACATGCTGCGGAGTTTTAAAATCAGGCTGACCTAAGCCAAGGTGTATCATTTCTTTTCCTTGAGCTTCAAGATTTTTAGCTTCAGCTAATATACTAAAAGCTGACTCTGTACCTAGTCTTTCTAAATTTTTGGCTAATTTCATATTCAACTTATATTGTTATTTTTAATTATTAACAGAATTTTTTTCTTTTAAAACCGGAAACATTGACACAATATTTTATCGGTAAATAATTTTACTTGGATTTAAATCTTTTATATTTTTACAGCCCATTAAAATCATATCTCTTCTAATCTCATCTCTCATTCTTTGTAAAACCATTTCTACACCTTTTTGTCCTCCAGCACTTAAAGCAAATAAAAAACCTTTTCCAAAACTACATGCTGTTGCACCCATAGCTAAAGCTTTTAAAACGTGTGTGCCTCTTCTAATTCCACCGTCTACAATAATTTCAATTTTTCCTCCAACGGCATCAACAATTGCAGGTAGTTGATCGAAAGGCGAACGCGAACCATCTAATTGTCTGCCGCCATGATTTGAAAGCATTATTGCAGAAGCTCCAATATCAACGGCTTTCTTTGCATCTTCAACTGACATCAAACCTTTTAACGCAAATGGACCTTTCCAACGTTTAACACAATACTCTGCATCTTTCCAACTCATTGCCGGATCATATTGTTCGTTGATATATTCCATCACTCCCTTTGCTATGCTTGAGCCTTTTTTGGTAAAGTGAGCAACATTAGCTAGTTCAAATTTTCCATGTGTTAAATAGTTTATAGTCCACGTTGGGTGAGCAGCAAAACTCATTAAACTTTCTAGAGTAAGTTTTGGAGGAGTTGTAAAACCAGTTCTGTGGTCTCTTTCTCTATTTCCAGCAACAACTGTATCAACTGTTAAACACAAGCCTTTAAATCCCGAGCTTTTACATCTGTCTATTAAATTATCAGTAAGTGCTTGGTCTTTGTGTATGTAAAGTTGAAATAATTTTGGTCCTTCTGAAATATTTGCAATTTCTTCAATAGATGAAGTTGCCATAGTAGACATGCTGTAGAAGGTTCCAAATTTTTCAGCTGCTCTCGCTGACGCTTTATCTCCATCGTGGTGATAAAGACGTTGCATCGCAGTTGGTGACAGAAATAACGGCATATCAATTTTTTGTCCGAAAACATTAACTGAAAGATCTGGCTCACCTACGCTAGCTAAAATATTTGGAATTAAATCACATTTAGAAAATGACGCTGTATTTCTTTTAAGTGTTGTCTCGTCATCAGCTCCACCATCAATATAATGAAAAATTGGTGACGGTAAATTTTTTTTTGCTAGTTTCCTAAAATCTTCAATATTGTAACAATCTTTAATAGACATGCTAATTAAAAATTTTTAGAAAAAGTTAATGATTGATTGTCCGACCCTGGATTGACATCACCCCAGTCATTGTTTGAGATGTGACTATAACTGAAGCCAAGGTTAGCGTTTTTAAATAAATCTAATCCAATTTTTATTTCTGATTTGAATTCAAGTGCGCTTCCCAGGTTTTTCCCATCTCCAGCTTCATAATATCCAGGTGCAAAACTTGGTGATATATTTATAGGACCTAAATTATAGTCTGCTTCAATACCCGTGTATAAATAAATTGAGTTTTTTTTTGTAACAAAGGCTCCGCTGGTTGGTGAAAATTTTCCAATCCATGTGTTACGGAATAAATTTTTATTTTTATGTTCAATTCCCATTAAAGAGGTTTTATCATCGCCTTCTTTGTCAATCGTATCAAAAGTTCCTGTATACACTGAAATATTTTGACCAATTTCATTATTATTAAAAAATTTATTATTTTTAAGTTTTACTTGTTTGTTTGAGTAAATACATTCTTCTTTTGAATTATTATTTTTTCTCAAGTTACCGCCAGGTAAATCTTTACCTAACGTTTTTTCTAATAAACTTCTTCCATCTACTTTTTTACACGTTTTGTAGACTTCTTTATTTGTAATCTTTTGATCTAAAACTTTATTTTCTTTATTTATTTTAATTTCTTTGCTTTCTTTTGATGCCTGACCAAAAGGTAGATCTTTTTTAAGTAATTTTTCTAATAGACTTCTGCCTTCATCCGCAGACAATACCTGCATGTTTGCCAATAAGGCTGTTACTATTAAAAGCAGAGTTAATTTTTTCATTTTTTGAAAATACTACTTTGACGATAAAAAGTACACATTCAATTAACCTTGTTATTCTTGGTTTTTCTAACTATTAAGAAAATAATAAAACCACCGAAAATCAATACTGCATATGGCAAAGCCCATAGTAAAAAATTATTTTTGTTGAAAGTTGGCTGATAAATAATCCATTCTCCGTATTTACTGGTTAAAAATTTATAGATTTCAGCTTCTGTCTTTCCTTCATTGAGTTGATCTTGCACTACAAGCTTTATGGTTGCTGCAAAATCTGAGTTTGAATCAGCAATTGATTGTCCTTGACAAACTAAACATCTCAAATTTTTGTAGACATCTAGTATCTTAATTTGTTTTTCGCTTGAGTACGTTGATGTTGAGGTCAAAACATAAACAATAAGAAGAAAAAATTTTATTTTCATTGTGTCAGCTTTAAAATTTTATTGTATTGAATTTGGTCTATTGGGCCCACAATTTTTTTAATAACAGTTAAATCACTGTCTACTAGTATGGATTCTGGAATTCCATAAATACCAAATAATATTGAAATCTTGCCATCTGAATCTTCTCCAACAAAGTCGTAAGGATTACCTAATTCTTTAAGAAAACTCAATGCATTATTTTTTTTATCTTTAAAATTAATACCTATAATTTTAATTTGTTTTTTTTCGTTTGAGAGATTCAGTAAATATTTATGTTCAGTTCTACATGGAGAGCACCATGAGGCAAAGAAATTAATTAAAGTATATGTATTTTTTTTGAGATCTTCTTCGGAAATATATTGGTTACTGTTATCTATTTTAGATAATTGAAAATTACTAATTCTGTTTCCAATAAGGCTTTTGGTATCATAATTATTATTTATTTTTAATCCTCGCCAAAAAACAAAAAGGAAAAAAATAACAATACTAAAAATGATAATTTTTGAAATGCTAATCTTCATTTTTTTTCAAAGTTAGTCTTACAAAACCGCCAAGAGCAATCATTAAAGCTGAAATCCAGATCCAAATCATAAACGGTTTTTTTTGGAATTTGATATTATAATAATCAGACCTAGATACGTTACTCATTGTTAAATAAAAATCTGATGTAATTTTTGTTTTAATAGCTGCTTCATAAGTCAAAGTTTCTGGGTTAGAGTAAACTCTTATTTCAGGATTTAAATACTGAACAAGATTTTTTTCGAGATTTGTTAATTTAAAATTGCCTATTATTGCTTTATAATTTTTACTTTCTTTTATTTTTATTTCTTCAAAATTAATTTTATAATTATTTATTTTTTTAATTTCACCTACTTTTAAGTTGAAATCTTCCTCAAGAGAAAATTGATGATTGATACCAATAAAAAATACCAGCAAACCAAAACCTAAGTGCGAAATGATTCTGGGTAATTCATTTTTATTTTTGTTCTTAATAAATTTTTTAATATCTAAAAGTGAATACAAAATTAAAAAAATTGCAGCTATAAAAATTAAATTTGACAAAAGACTGTATTCGCCAAATAAATAAATAATTAGTAAATTTATTACAATTGCACCTATTGTAACAAGCACAATTGTACTAAAAAAAAAAATTTGCGATTTAATCCAACCAAATTTAGGTCCTATTGCCATTAAAATTACAAATGGGATAACCAAAGGAATAATCACAATGTTAAAGAATGGAGGACCAACAGAAATTTTTTTATTAGTCAATACATCAAGAAAAATTGGATAGAGCATTCCTATTAATACTGTTACTAAAAAAAAAGCCATAAACCAGTTATTCGCTAAAATAAATGTTTCTCTACTTTTTAAATTGAAATTATACGTTTCTTTTTTTTGTTTTAAAAAAAATATTGTTAGTGCTGAAAAAATCATAAGAGATAAAAAAAGAAGTATATATATCCCTCTAGAAGGATCGCTGGCAAAAGTGTGGACTGAATTTAAAATTCCAGATCTAACCAAGAATGTTCCTGTTACGCTTAGAGTAAAAGTTGAGAGACAAAGTATAATTACCCAATAATACAAGGTATTTCTTTTTTCAAGTACAATTAAGGAATGCATTAAAGCTGTAATAGCAAACCAGGGAAGTAGTGAAGCATTCTCGACGGGGTCCCAAAACCAAAAGCCACCCCAACCTAACTCATAATATGCCCAGATTGATCCCACAATAATTCCAAGTGTTTGAAAGCACCAAGAAATTTTAACCCATGTTTTTATTGATTGAGCAAATGATTTTCCACCATAATCAGAAAGCAATGAAGCCATAGCTGCAGAAAAATAAATTGAACAGCCAACAAACCCCACGTAGAGTAATGGCGGGTGAATTGCTAGCGCCGGATCTTGAAGAATAGGGTTTAATCCTAAACCTTCAAGTGGAATAGGATAGATAGAATTAAAAGGATTTGAATTTAATAATAAAAAAAATAAAAAACCTAAGATTAAAATATTTTGGAAAATTAAAGTATATAACCTAAATTTTTTATCATGAGTGTGATTAAAGACTAAAAATAAATAAGAAAATATAACTAAAATATTTACCCACAAAAGTAAGCTGCCTTCATGATTGCCCCAAGTACCGGCTATTTTGTAAAAGAGAGGTTTGCTAGTATGAGAATTTTCATAAACATTAATAAGTGAAAAATCAGAATTGATAAAACCAATTATAAGAGTAAAAAAACTTAGAACTATGAAAGTCGTTTGAAATAAACTTAGATTGTAAATGTTTTTTTTAATCACTTGTCTAGAAATTTTTAAATCAAGACTAGCTGTATAAATAATCAAAAAACTTAAAATTAAAACTGAAACAACTAGACTAATTCCAATATTACTTAGCATTTTTTTCTATTATTTCTTTGATTTCTGGGGGCATATAATTTTCGTCATGCTTAGCTAATATTCTGTCTGCTATAAAAAAGTTTTTATCTCTTAGTTTCCCTTCTGCAACTACCCCTTTTTCTTCTCCAAATAAATTTGGGACAGTTCCCGAATAGCTAATTAGAATTTCATTTTTAAAATCGGTAATTATAAATCGAATATTTTTTTGACTTATCGTTATTGAACCTTTTTTAACCATTCCTCCAACTCTCATTGCTTTTTCAAATGGAATATCTTCTCTTTGTTTTATTTCAGTCGGTGATGAAAAATATAAAATATTTTTATTTAAAGATTTAATAATAAAAAAAACACTAGCAATTGATAGCAAAAAAATAAAAATTAAAAACAGTATTCTATTTTTAACTTTTTTTGTGAGCATTAAAAATGCTTTTAGTTTGCCTTAGAGCTTATCGCCAGTATTTGTTGTGCAACTTTAGAATTTTCTAAAGCTTTATTCTTTTCCTCTAATGTTAAGGTTTGAAGCTCAACTAAAAACTCTTGCTCATATTTTTTTAAAGTTTTTTTTGTTTTAATGTATACGACCGCACATGAAATAAAGGCAATACTGAAGGATAACCATACATAAAGTCCGTATCCATTCATTGTTATAAAATTTGAAATCATATTTTTTAATCTCTTTTAATATTTTTTTTCTTTATTCTAATGATTTCTGTTTTGTATTTCATCAGAAAAATTAGCGCAGCATACAATAAAAAGACCAATAGCATTACCATTAATGGTAGCATCATGTCAGAATGTATGCTGCTAGAGCCTGTGATCTTTATACTTGCAGGCTGATGTAGTGTCGACCACCACTCTACTGAATATTTAATAATTGGTAGATTGACTGAACCTAAAATAGCTATAGCTGAAGATACTTTTATAATTAATTCTTTCGATTTGAAAAGTTTGAATGTTAAAATGTATAAAAAGTAGAACAACATCAGGACTAACATTGAGGTAAGCCTTGCGTCCCAAGCCCACCAAGTTCCCCATGTTGGTTGCCCCCACAAAGAACCTGTAACAATTGCGAGACAAGTAAATAACAAACCAACAGGAGCTAAACTTTTATTGATAAAATAAAAATTTTTAATTTTAAAAATAAAATTTAGCACTGAAAGAAGAGTTATTACAGAGAAACAAGCTAATCCTATCCAAGCAGAAGGAACATGAACATACATTATTCTTACTGCGTCTCCTTGAAGATAATCAGGAGGTGACAGCACTAGAGCAAATGTTAAGCCAATTACTAAAATTAAAAAAAAAATTGAATTAATAAACTTAATTAATTTCTGAATTAACAAGTAAATATTGCTAGATGAAAAAAATTTAAACATCTTGATGTTGACTGAATATACCAGTTTTTATTTTAAGGAAAGATACTTGTTTTGCATAATTGAAAATTCAGAGGGAGTTGTTAAGGGAGTACAAATTATTCTCAACTAGGCATTGATACCAATAATGTATTTAAAAAAATTTGTTCTACATTTGATCTAATAATGTTGTATTTGAGGTGATGAACTTGTTTAATTAATTAGAAATCTTTAAGTAACCTGACCCTTTTTTACCGATAAAAATTTCGTTAATAAGGGGGTGCCTAACTGGTAGTTTTGAGTTGTCGATTAAAAGATTTTGTTCTGAAACATATGCTTCATAAGTCACGTCGTTACTCTCAGCTAGCAAATGATAAAAGGGTTGGTCTTTTCTTGGTCTGACTTCTTTTGGAATAGATTGATACCATTCTTCAGAATTATTGAATTCAAAATCAACATCATGAATTACTCCGCGAAAATCGAAATGCTTATGTTTAACAATAGATCCGATTGAAAATTTTGCATCGTTACCAGTCATTAAGTATAAGATAATAACTTTTAATCAAAAATCAATATATAAATTTATTTAAAAATGGATTTATGTTAGAAATTAGATGTGAATAAGTCTTTATTAAAGTTTATTACTGACTTTGGCCCCCTACTGATTTTCTTTGTAGTTTACTCTAAAAGTGGAAAAAATTTAAGCGTTGCTATACCTCCACTTATTGCTGCAACTATAATTGCTGTTCTCGTTAGCTACATAATTGAAAAAAAAATTCCTTATATTCCTCTAATTGGAGGTATAATTATATCTGTTTTTGGTGGACTGACTTTATACTTTGATAATCCAGTATTCCTTTACATGAAACCAACAATAATAAATGTTTTTTTTGGTTTAGCTTTAGCCTTTGAAAGATTCCTTACAAAAGAACCTATTTTAAAAAAAATTCTTGGTAAGTCTTTATTTTTATCTGATGAGGGCTGGAAAACACTAACTGTAAGATGGATGTTTTTTTTCTTCGCATTGGCATTATTAAATGAGTATGTTTGGAGAACTCAAACAGAGGAATTTTGGGTTAACTTCAAAGTTTGGGGTATCCTGCCAATAACTTTTATATTTACTGCTTCTCAGATGTTTTTAATTAATAAGCATAAAATATGAGAAATTTGAAATTAGTTGTAAACAATGTTTCTAATAATATCGATAGAGAAGTTTTTTTTGTAAAAAAAGAACTTCAAACTATTTTGGATCTTTATGGAAAAATGGTATCAAGTGGAACTTGGAAAGACTACGGGATGTCTATTGGTCCTAGAGAAATTTCTTTTGATATTTACCAACGAGCTTCTGAAAAACCAATTTATAAAATTTTAAAAAATCTAAAACCCAAAAATTATAATGAAAGATTTTATATTAAAGACAGGCATGGAAATGTATTAGAAAAATCCAGTGATCTTTTAAATCTTATAGAAAAAACTAGATGGAATAATTTAAGATCAGTAAAATAATTATCTTCTTTGGCCGAAAAGTCTTAGTAGCATTATAAATAAATTTATAAAGTCTAAATAAAGAGTTAAAGCACCCATAACTGCTTTTTTTCCCATTAATTCTCCGCTATCACTTGCTAAATACATGTTTTTAATTTTTTGAGTATCGTAAGCTGTTAAGCCAACAAAAATTAAAACTCCTAAAATAGATATTACAAAATACATCATTGAAGATTTCATAAATATATTAACTACTGATGCAATTATAATTCCGAAAAGGCCCATCATTAAAAATGAACCAAGTTTAGTTAAGTCTCTATTAGTAGTGTAGCCGTAAATACTCATAGCGCCAAAAGTGCCTGCTGTGATAAAAAATACTCTAGTTATACTAGCGCCTGTATACATTAAAAAAATTGAAGACAAAGAAGCTCCCATTAATGCTGCAAATACCCAAAAGGTAGTTTGAGCTTTTGCAGCAGTCATTTTTGCAATATTAAAACTCATATAAAAAACTACTCCTAATGGAGCTAGCATAAGAACCCATTTTAAACCTGAGGTATAAATAGTTGAACCAAAATTAGTTAAGCCCATTATTTCGCCAGCCTCACCTGTAACAACTGCAAGCTTGAAAAATAATAAGGCTACAAAACCAGTCAAAAGAACTCCTGATCCCATGTAGTTGTAAACTTTAAGCATGTATGCTCTTAAACCTTGATCAATTATCGTCTCTGAAACCGAAGATTTTGTTGTCGTACTTTGTTTATTAAATTCCATATATTTAACAATATAAGAGTTTTTTTATACTTTTCAATACCTGTCTTCTTTACTTATTTGCTTAATTCTAATTAACTCCAAAAATAATTGTAATTTTATGAAATTTAAAAAACTTGGAGCTACAGATTTAGAGGTAAGCCTAATATGTTTGGGTACCATGACTTGGGGCCAACAAAATTCTGAATCTGATGGGTTTGCGCAAATGGATTATGCTTTAGATCAAGGTATAAATTTTTTTGATACTGCTGAGCTTTACGCAACACCGCCAATGGATCACTCTTATGGCAAAACAGAAGAAATTATTGGTAATTGGTTTTTACAAAAGAAAAATAGAGATAAAATTATATTAAGTTCTAAAATTGCTGGACCTGGATTTAAATGGATAAGAAGTGGGGGTAATGAATACTACCAAAAAGGAATAGAATCTGCTCTTAATGAAAGTTTAAAAAGACTAAAAACTGACTATATTGATCTTTACCAACTACATTGGCCGGAAAGAAATACAAATTATTTTGGTAAACTAGATTACCAACACGATGAAAATGAAAAAAAATGGCATGAGTTTGATTCTGTTTTAAAAATATTAGAAAAATTTATTAAACAGGGAAAAATTCGTCATATCGGTATATCAAATGAAACTCCCTATGGATTCTCAAAATATCTAGAGTTAGCTAAAATTCATAATTTACCAAGAATAGCTTCTGTTCAAAATCCGTATAATTTTTTAAACAGAACTTATGATGTTGGTATGTCAGAAATTTCTATGCGGGAGAATGTTGGGTTGCTTGCTTATTCACCTTTAGCATTTGGTTATTTGTCAGGAAAATATATTAACGATCAAATGCCTAAAAATTCAAGAATGGGTTTGTATGCAGATATTTGGGGAAGATATAGAAAAGAAAAAGCTTACGAGGCAGTTGACGAGTATTATAAACTTTCTAAGAAGAAGAACATGTCATTAACACATATGGCCCTTGCTTATGTTAACTCCAGACCTTTTGTGACTAGCAATATTATTGGTGCAACAACTATGGAGCAGCTCAAAGAAAATATTGAAAGTGTCAATGTTAATCTTGATA